>CEOQ01014375.1_pt1 | contig 11315 bp, 7 predicted proteins | sample 361351 | NCBI WGS metagenome assembly CEOQ01 (sample SAMEA2619907, study PRJEB7988) | marine metagenome | biome: marine biome (ENVO:00000447); feature: deep chlorophyll maximum layer (ENVO:xxxxxxxx); material: "saline water (ENVO:00002010), including plankton (ENVO:xxxxxxxx)" | depth 60 m | reverse complement strand
TTTCATGTTCGGCAAGTCGCCGGTTCGTGTGCTGCGTAGCCAGGCTCCGAGCAACGAAAATCGTGCTTCTACCTCGCCCAGAGTTGAAGATTCTATTGTTCGTGAAACGAAGAGATTTCCGAGGCTGGAGACGCGGCCTTTGCAGGTCGTTTCTCCGCCAGTCACACATCAATCCGATGAATCTCGCATATCCACCTCTCGAGGACGGATAAACCGATGAAAATCCGTGAGCGTTGCAACTCGTCCCATGCTGCAAATCGAGACGGATTTCGTCTTCCGGTTATTGCGCTTGCGACTTTGATCTTGTGTTCATGTCGTGCCTGGCATCCTGAACCTGAGAGTTATTCATTAACAGACCAGCCAGCTCAGCATGTTCTTGCTGGCGAGTCGACTGGTCAAATCGAAGGCGACTCGGATTCGGAGAAAGTTCAATACGCAATTTCGAGTTCTGAGGGCGATGGGGCAACTGTCGCTCCGGTCGGGTACGACTCCCCTGCCCTGCTTGACACAGAAAACAAACCCTCGGCGATTGCGGAAAGACGTACGCCATCAAACCTGCAGAAAAATACGCCGAGCGACGAGTTTTTGTTTGATGGTGGTGACCGCGAGCGAAAGGTCCGAGTTGGTTCGGATTGGACGGTCTTTGGGCTCGACCAGGAAGATACGGTAGTCCATTTTGACACGATTCAGGGCGAGACAATCGTCGAGGCCAGTAATCGAGAGGCTATTTATGCGCCTCGGTTCGCGGCTGTGCGCAAGGTTCATGGTGTCGTGTCAGCGAAAGCGCATCAACGAATGGCGGGCTATGAAGTCCCTACTCGTCTTGAACGCCATACGGAAACGGAATTTGCTGCAAAGCTCGCTCAACCGCTTCAACTACGGCGGAATGTCGGGACGAGGAATCCCAATTCGTTCCGGGATCACACGACCAGTCGTACAACGATGGACTCGCGTAATCTTGCAACAACGAAAGATCAGTTGAAGCCTTTTGAGGACTTCAATGTGATCCACACGGGAGAGCACTTAAATAGTGAAAAGGCTAGATTGGCAACCGGTATGGCTGCCGCTCGGGCGTGGATGAATTCTCAGGCACTTGAGGTAATTGCAGAAGACCTGACGCCGATTGCCGTTACCAACAATCGGTCATTGGGGATGGCCTACCGGTATGAGTTGCCACACGGTAAGGCCAAAATGCGTCTCATCAAATTGGCATCCAGACAAAATGCTCACCCGGGAGATATTGTTGAATTTACTTTGCGCTTTGACAACTTGGGTGACGCGGTTGTCGGGAACGTCACGATCATTGATAGTTTGACGACACGCCTGGAATACGTTGAGGGTAGCCAGGAATGCACTCTCAATGCCGAATTCTTGACAGCCACCAATGAAGGCCAGTCTCTTGTGCTGCGGTGGGAAGTAGTCGAGCCGGTTGAGGTTGGCAAGGGTGGCGTTATCCGCTTCAAGTGCCGTGTTCGATAGCGTTCCTCCGCTCGTCATAGAGCTGAACGGGTGGAATGTAGCCATGTCTATGGGTGCAAATAACGTCTGATCCGAGAGGGTTTTCAGCTCTCTGGTTCTCGACTTGCTCTGTCTGCTGAGGCCAGGCAACGCGAAACAGGAAAGATGTCACGCTGGTGGCTTCGGTATGGCGTTTAGGTACAGCTGTCATTGTTTGTCGGACGACTTGGCGTGAAGTAAAATCGAACCACCAGGTCGCTACCTGCGTATCTGTCTTTGGATGTGAAGCTACCGTTGGTCTGATACTCTCTGTAGATTTGTTCAAATGTGGGCATGCCGTTGGTTGGTCGTCGTTCTCAACAACTCCGATGGTTTGGAGGGCTGGCGTGTGCTTTCGCAGGCGTCGCGATAACGGTAGTTGTTTTGCGCAGTGAACGCTTGACCGGTGTGTGGCCACGTTTTTCACCAGGTAGTTCGGAGAGCACGCTGCTTCCGGAATTGGAGAAATCGAGCACCGAAGATGGTAGTTTAGTTACACAGCGTGCCGGTGAACTAAATTCGCGTGTTATTGGTACCGACCGCTTGAAGCTGTGGCTCGATGCGGTCCCACCTGCGGTCAAGAAAGCTAGTCTGCCGTCGTCGGACCAAAGTAATATTCATCGTGATGATTACTTGGGTTCAGCTGCCTGCCGTGAATGCCACCGTAAAAACTTTGACACATGGTCTCAGCATCCGCATCGATGGATGAATGCGCTTGTCAGTCCAGTTACGGTAAAAGGTGATTTTTCTGGGCATTCCAGTATCGATTACCTGAAAGGTCACGCGGATTTCTATCGGGAAGAGGGGCATTTTCGAATGCGCCTCGTTCGCGATGATGTTGTAATTGTGTATGAAGTCGAACAGACGATCGGTTCTCGTTTCTTTCAATATTATGTTGGCAAGATTCTGACGGGTCCGGTGCCAGAGGATCACCCCTTTCGTCATCGTAATCATGTCTTGCCGTTTGGTTATTGGTTGGAACGCGGTGAGTGGGTTCCGACAGTTCATATTGGACCGGAACGGCCCGACGGTGAACGAATCGATCCGTTTTCTCTTCCCGAGGCTCGTGATTTAGAGCCCGGCGGTGCTCAGGAGGATCCACGAGTACTTGCTTCTTATGCGTTTTATGCGACCGCCTGCAATGTGTGTCACACGACGTTTGCTTTAGGGGATAGTTTTACCCGCAAGTCCAATAAGGTTTCGTCGCATCTGCCCCGCGTGTTGAATTGGGACCTGTCGGCTTATTTGCGGCAACAACACCCGGAACTTTGGCCTGCAGGCGTACATGCTACGGACGCCACTGCAGGCCAGATCCAGCTGCTTTTGCAGCAAGTGCAGGAATTCGAAGCTCCGGAGCATGCCGTCACCTTAGGGGTGAGTTGTGAAGCTTGTCACTTGGGCGCAAGAGATCATGCCCAGAGTTCACAGCCAGAACGTGATAAACCGTCTTTTTTTCCCAGCAGTCCCTTTCTATGGGTTGATGCTACCGACGGAAGCGTGGCGTCTGGACGGACCCCTGCCAATGTGAATTGGGCGTGTAGTCGTTGCCACACAGGGAGTCGGCCTGAATTGGCCGCAGGAATGTCGACCTGGAATTCAGTTGAATTTTCGGACGCAATGAAGGGAAGTTGCTATTCCGAGTTGACTTGTATCCATTGCCACAGCCCGCATGAGGGAATCGGCCTTTCCTGGCAGGATTCGCCAACTGCGGATGACCAGAAATGTCTGCAGTGTCACAACGAGTTGTCAGCCTCGGCAGATCGAGAATCGCATACACATCACCCAGCTGGTTCAACGGGATCACGTTGTATGAACTGTCATATGCCGAGATTGAATGAAGGGCTGCAAAACACGGTCAGGACGCATATGATCTTCTCTCCGACTAACGCAAAGATGCTCGAGGCAAATCATCCGAATGCATGCAATCTATGCCATACGAACCGACCGATTGATTGGACATTGCAGTACTTGAAGGATTGGTATGGAGCTGAGTTTTCACAAGAGAACATCGGACGAGCCTATTCTCATCGTGAGCAGGCTGTGGCGATTGGCTGGATGGACAGTAAAGATCCAGCAGTGCGTTTGATCGCCGCCGATAGTTTGATTCGTGCGGGAAGGAAAGATGCGATATCACATTTGCTCGATGCACTTAATGATCCCTATCTTTTGAACAGGCAGTTTGCCAGCTTTGGTCTTGAAACGATGCTTGACTGTCGCCTGGTGGATTTTGGTTATCGGTTCTATATGACTCCAGACGAACGACGTGAACCTATTCAGCGTCTGCGAAGTTCATTCATAAAGATGCCTGATCGATGACCGATTCCAGTAAGAATCCTGCTTTGCGTGGAGCCGGTGCGATTGCCTGTATTGTCGCCGCAGGCATCGTTTGGTCACTCATGTATGCGCAGCGAATCCTGTGGTCGACAAATGTGGTGACTCCTGTTCTTTTTGACCATGGGCTAAGCGCTGTTGAGCTGCACGCACCAAAGGGGTGGACCAATGAGTGGTGTGGTAGCTGTCATCAGAAAGAATTCGAGCAATGGCACAACAGCAAACACGCCGCAGCGGGTTCAAATACGAATTTTGAGGCGCAATTTCTTGAAGCGGCAGGCGGGAGAGCACAATGGTGTCTCAATTGCCATGCCCCTGCAAATTACGGCGCATCGAATCATGCATCGATGGAGCCAAAGGAGATAGATAACCTGTTTGTTGCCAGGCCAGCCTGGCTGACCTCAGGTGTTGACTGTTTAAGCTGCCATGTTCGCGATGGTCAGGTGCTCGGAACGAATGTTACAGCACCTGGTCAAGCGGCACATCCTATGCGTGAAGCGCCTGAATTGAGCACCGCTGAATTTTGCGGTGGTTGTCATCAATTTGCACACAAACCGCGGCAGTTTCCGGACAGTTTTCGAGGGCGCCTGCAGCAGGCAAGTTTGATTGAGTTGGTTGAGCAGAACCGCGTGTCAGGTGACGCACTGCGTTGCCACGACTGTCATTTGCCTGCAGGTAGCCACACGATGTCAGGTGGATACGATCGCGAACTTGTTCGCGATGCGTTGGGTTTGACATTGGCAGCATCCTGGCAACCTGAACTCAACGCGATTCAATTGGTGGTTGCGGTTTCTGTTCAAGGTGTTGGGCATCGAGTGCCGGGCGGCGAGCATTTTTTCAGATATTTGTCGATTCGTACGACGTTGCATGATGCATCAGGGAATGTCGTGACGCCACGCAAACAATCTTCTGGAGCAGTCGGCGTAACACCTACGGCACGTCCGCTTGTCGTTGGTGAGCTTCCCCACGTGGAAGAGATTCGCAAGCGCCTAGGGGATTTTGAACGCGGCACGGAGTCAGGAGTTTCACCAACTCCGGATACGCGTTTGAATCCCAATGAGACTCGCGAGTTCGTGTATCTGGTGCCACTCGTGCAGGCTGATATCGGGAAATCACTGAAAGCAAGCACGACTCTTTGGTATCACGTCCTGGATCCAGAAGAAGCAAAGCGATTTCATTTGTCCACAGAGGGACTTTCTTGGAAATTGCATCGTGTGATGAGCGAAGTTGTTACTGATACGAAAGCTGTACAGAAAACGAATGTAAACCGCTGAATCGCCAGTTCAAAGTCGAGAGCATACTCTGGTGGCGGGACAACGGTCTCACTTGAATCTAGTGTTTTGGCGACCAATACCATGCACCCGTCGCTTAACCAACCTGACACATTTCGCGGTCTTTTGCGTGCGGCTGTGCAAAAGCAAATTTGGTTACCCCCCCTGCTCTGCTGCCTCCTGGCAGCTCTCTGGTTTTGGCCGATGACCATTGCTGGGCGACGTCCCACCGGCGGCGAAATTTCGAGCGATGTTCGTCCAATTATGAATTTTTACGGCGAAGCGTTACAGAGCGGCAGGCTGCCACTCTGGAATGAACTGGACGGGTTGGGAAGTCCCGTGCACGCGATGGGGCAGATCGGCAATCTCTACCCGTTGCGATTACTTTTCTACCGATTCACGCGGGCCGATAGTGCCTACGTGACAAATATGGTTTTGCATTACGCATTGGCGGCCTGGTTTGCATATCTCTGTGCACGCGGTTTTCGATTAAGTTATCCGGCTTCTACCCTCGCTGCTGTGGCGTTTATGGGGCAGGGTTTTTTTGTCGTGAACCTGCAACGTCCATGGTCTTATACGGCTGGGTGCTGGCTTCCTTTAGCGGTCTTGGCCTGCTGGCGTTGGTTCGGGGCCGGTTCTTGGGGTTGGTGGTTTGTAATTAGTGTCGTATTGGCGATGCAAGTGTTGGCGGGACACTTTCAAATAGCATTTCAGACGGTGTGCATTGTTTGGTTACTCGGAGTGTTAGTCCTGTGTTGTCGGTCTGATCGCGGTCGGCAGCAGTGGTTTCGCGGTGCGATGTTGTTGCCAGCGACAGGTTTAGCAGTGTTGCTAGCCGGCGCACAATTGCTTCCCACTGCCGAGTTGTTGCGCGTAGCGGATTTCCGAGGGCGCGGTGAGGATTTTCTGGGTAGTTTTGCGATGCATCCACTGCAGTTGCTGCAGTATCTTGGGCCAACCCTGTTTCAGCATCCGCTGTGGGAGCCGTCGATTTGGACAGCATTCAGATCATCCCCAACCCAGTGTCTGCAGTACGTGGGGCTAATTCCACTCGGGCTTGCACTGTGGACCGCTTATCATTTGCACCAAGACCAGCGAGTCAGAGTCATGCTTGGTTTATTGGTTACTACCACGCTACTTGGGTTGGGATCGCATTTGCCAGGCTGGACCTGGTTGGCCCAAGTTCCTGGGCTAAACTGGTTTTCGTCAAGTGCGCGGTGGGGAATTGCGAGTGGTTTGTTTCTGGCCATACTCGCAGGTGTTGGAATTGACCATCTGGACCTTGAGAAGTTTCCCAGGTGGTGTCGCCGTTACGCAGTTACCGTGATGTTAATGCTGTCAGTTGGCATCGGGTTTGCTCTCTATTTACTGATTGGCACGAAAGAATTCCCACTCGAAGGGAGGCTCGCGTTTCGTCTACTGGAACAGGGAGTTGACTTGTCGAGGCCTGATTCTTTCTTTGCTTTCAGACGGCTTGTGCAAATACTCCGCGCTGAATTGACATTGCCAGCTTTGAATATCGGTTTGCTGCTAATTGTGAGTCTGCGTGCCGATTCTCTGAAGTCGCGAAAATGGTTGGTGGCAACTCTACTTGTTTGGACGACGTGTGACTTGTTGATTGGCAATGGGTTGTCCAGCCGTGTCAGGTTTGAAGAAGCTCAGGTAGCGGAACCGCGTGGTCCAGTGATGGAACACCTGAGACGGTTAGTTGGAAGCGGACGCCACAACGAGCGAGTAGCTGGTGCTACAGGCCGGCGGCCCATGGCAATGGGAATAAGTGGTTTGGGCAACATTACGCTTCCAGACATGCAAGCTTATTGGCATCCAGTTCGCCGTGATGTGGCGGATTTCTGGCCGGAAGCGATTAGCACGATTCCTCCAGCTGCCCGATTTGGCGATATGGGTACGAAATTGGCGCGAGAATCCTGGTTGATAACGGAAGACGACATCGAGTTTCTGCGCCTAGCTGGTATTCGCTGGTTAACCGTGCCACACTTCACCGCCGGAAGCCAAGAAGAGCTAGGGCGAGTTGCTACACAACAATTATTTCCGGACCAGGAAATTGGTCCATTGCAACTTGCCGTTGCTAGGAACCCTTCTACAGGCAAAAAACTACCGGGTCGCTACCGTGATCCAAATCTGTCTGCGGATGTGTTTGGAGCGGAAATCTTACGAATGCTCGACGACTACCCGGATCTTTGCTCATGGTCCATTTGGGAGGTTCCGGAAAGCGTTGTGAGTTCGCGCTGTTGGTTATTTCCAGTAAATCTAGACCGTCCGGATGTGGGTACAGACCCTCGGCTGATGCGAATTCCTCCACCCGCCCGCCAAAAAATGCTTGAGTCCGCCGTCCCCTTGGCGGTTGCTTCTGACTCAGGTGAGAGTCTGACCATCGACGGAGTCGCGTCCACTCCATCACTGTTGATCGTCAGTGATCTTTATTACCCTGGCTGGTCCGCAGTCCTGGAGCAGAACGGAAAGATGGAAACTGTGGCAGTGGAGAAGGCATTTGGGGCGTGTCGGGCCATTGCTATTCCGGCATCGGGACCTTTCAGGATTTTATTGCGTTTTGAGCCGCCTTCTTTTCGAGCCGGTTTGGTGGTGTCTGTTTTGGGAGTGTCGATCTGGTTTACGTGCGTAGGGATTGTACTGGTTTCGCAATGGAAATGTCCTGCGAGAGAATGAGTGACCGCTATGCTGATTTGTTGGTGAGAAACACGGATGGTACCATCAGATGGTTGGCGGACTGACGACTTGTCTGAGAGCAGGAGTGTCGTATTGTGGTCAATCATGGCAAGTTAGGTTCTGTTGCGGAGTGATCTGTGGGTATGCCGCATGCTTCTTTGTGGATTGTTTGCTTCTTGTTTGGTCCTGTCTTCCAGTCCGCCCGCTGGAAGTGGATCGTCGGTCTTTGTCTCTTGGCCCTGGCGATTTGTGGTTGCGGCAGCGAACAGACGGAGCATGTTGATGTAATACCTGAGACGACCGGTGACGCGAGTTTAGTCTATGAACGTTCTACCGCACCGGTAAATCCTGAAGCGCTCCAGTGGTCGTTAGACAAAGAAGATCAGGAATACCTTTGGGATCTAGAACACCATTCCAATCTGCTGGTGCAATTTGGTCTTCGTAGTGTGGGCACTGCAGTAGTGGAGCAAAGCGTTCCGGCTCTGGTGGAGCGATTCTCGTCAGAGTTTGCAGGTGAAATCTTTTCGGATGCCCGGAACATTACGATCAATGACGCGCTCATTTCGAGTGTGCGGCGCAGTGCAGACCATTTGGAGACTCGCCCGATCGAGAAAACCGAGCTCGCTGAGTTTCTGGTTTCACTCGTTCAGCCGTTAGGCGATTCTGCCAGATTTCGATTTGACATTAAACGTATTTTTCCACAGGATCGACAACGCCTTGAGGAGCTATGGACAGCTCTCGTAATGCTGCGGGTTTGGAATGATCGTGCTGCCTCAGCGCCGCAAGAAGTAACGCTTTTGTTTCGCCTGGTTTTCGAACGTCCGTCGAAAGAACGATTCGCATCGGGCGGCTGGATCCATGGTCTAAAACTACTGCAGGTTGCGCAATCGCGCTCGCAGCGCCCACTGTTTCGTGAAGTTGCAGCCGATCTTGGGATTGATGGCAGCAGATTTTACGACAACTGGAACGAGACTCTGAAAAAAGAAAACCCGGGAGGGATTTACGCATGTGATTTTAATCGGGACAACTGCGTAGATTTGCTGATTACGGATGGTCGAAATCCACCGGCGGAACCTGATGTGTTGTGCCTTTACCAGGGACTCGTCGGAGGTGGGTTTCGAGATGTAACACAAGCGATGGGACTTGATGCGGCACGTTATCGAGAAGTACGCGGAATCCATGCGGTGTTTGTGGATTTGGACAACGATGGATGGGAGGATCTCGTTTTTTCGCGAGGGGACATCTGGAGAAACGAGGAAGGCAAGCGATTTGTCCATAAGAAGATTGCCTCGAGTTACTACCAGGTGACGGGCGGTGGTGCTGTAGAGGCTCGAGAAGAATTCGGTGGCATCACGATCGCGGACTACGATCGAGATGGTTGGGTTGATTTGTACGTACACCGCAGTGGTGGTGCGCCGAAAAGCTGGATTGAAGACGTCTTTGACAGCCCCATACGCAATCTGTTGTTGCGTAATCTGGGTGATTGGAAATTTGAAAACGTGACACAACATGCTGGCACCGATGGTGGCGGACGCGTGGTGTTTTCATCTGCCTGGTTTGATGCGAACAACGACTCTTGGCCAGACCTTTATGTGATCAACGAGTTCGGTGATGGAATACTGTATGTCAATCGCCAAGACGGCACATTCAAGGAAGTCGATGTGGACCCGAATACGGATGATTTCGGTTCTATGGGAATTGCCACAGGGGATATTGATAACAACGGTCACATCGATCTGTACCTCGGCGGAATGTACTCCAAGGCAGGGAGCCGAGTGATTGGTAACTTGCCGGAGGGCATTTACCCGGACGAGGTTGTCGACAAACTCGATCGACTGATTTCGGGTAGTGAATTCTACCAAAACGATGGTGAACTCAGTTTTAACGCACAGGCAGCAAGACTCCAGATCCATGATGTGGGATGGGCATGGGGTCCAACACTCGCAGATTTCAATAACGATGGCTGGCTCGATTTGTTTGCCACTGCGGGATATATGAGTCGTGACCGCACCAAACCAGACGGGTGAAACTGCCTCTGGTTGGCTGTCGTGTCACAGCCATGCAACGCGGATTGTGATTTGGCTCAGCCGGGTAAAGTTGATGAGGAGCTGGGAGAGTTTTGGGTGGGGGCTCCGTTCAAGATTCGACAGCAGCACAACTTAAGTGCTTTTGAAAGGAATCGCCTGTTTCTGAATGTCGCTGGAGGCGATTTTCTGGATGTCAGTCACATCGGTGGTGCTGACAGCGATGGCGACGGAAGAGCATCGCTCGCAATGGATGTAAATCATGACGGAATGCTTGACCTGGTTGTGCGGCAAGCGGGCGGCGGCCCGCTGTTGATTTATGAGAACCGGTTTGTTCCACAGAATTTTTTGCGGGTTACTTTGCGAGGCCGTCAAAGTAACCGTCTGGGGATTGGGACGCGGCTTGTTGCGACGGTTGGAGAGCGGCAGATAACTCGGGAGTGCTACCCGGCAAATACGTTTATGTCCCAGGCCCCGTTAGCCGTTCATTTCGGGCTGGCGGATGCGCCGCAGGTAAAACAGCTTGTCGTGATCTGGCCATCTGGCCTCGAGCAAACTTTTACGGATCTTGCGGCAAATTGCCACATTCTGCTTACGGAGTCGAGTGATCAGGTCCAGGTAGTAAAGCCAGGACAGCCGATTGCTCCCTGAAACCGTCGGACGCTGTCTACGAGGATCAGGAGGTGGAGCAGCGTGATCACCGTTTGACTCCCAGGGCAGATCTTCTCGCATCCAAGCGGGCGCGAGTCTATTCAGCGTTCCTGGATTTCCTTTTCGGGCAGCCGTGAAGTGGCCCCTTACGCGTCCTCTGCTTCTTTAACTGGTGAGGGCGTTGATTCTGTTGCTGGTTCCGCCGACTCTTGTGCTTCTCCGTCTGCCGCCGGTTCCGCAGTTTCTTCTGAGGGCTCGGCTGAGTCGCCAACATCGCCGGTCGCAATTTTTTGTTCCAGGTCCTCTACCAGATTCGGGTCAAGAAACTGGTCCAAGAGGGCGCGGACATTGCCAAATAGACGGTCAATTTTTCCCTGTGTGTTATTCAGGTCTTGACGCGAGCGGCTTTTCGTCGCGGGGAATCGGTCGATTTCAGTAGCAACGCGATTTTGATAATCCTCAATCATCGCTGCGATGTCATCGCGTGTGGCCAGTTGGCGGAGTTCCTCTACGAGAGTATTTGCCTCATCAAGTTTCTCATCCTTTATTCGCTGTTCGACCCGGGCAACAATTAATTGGCGAGCAGTAACCAGCCCGATGACGCGGGCGTGAATTTGTCGTGTATAGTCTTCGGCGAGCAAACGTGGATCGTCGTTCCGCATCTCCGCGATTTGCAGGTCCTCTAATCCAGGAACGATTGGGAGCCTTGCTAGCAGGTTGTTGCCGTTCTTGACGTAAATGATGCGAAGAGGAATTTTTCCTTTCGGGATATCGACGATGCCACGCCAGTCGCTGCGCCCAAAGTATGGCGGGAGTTGCTTGGGTTGATTTGCGGGTGGGGCATCAGCCGCTGTCA
>CEOQ01087154.1_pt1 | contig 11321 bp, 12 predicted proteins | sample 361351 | NCBI WGS metagenome assembly CEOQ01 (sample SAMEA2619907, study PRJEB7988) | marine metagenome | biome: marine biome (ENVO:00000447); feature: deep chlorophyll maximum layer (ENVO:xxxxxxxx); material: "saline water (ENVO:00002010), including plankton (ENVO:xxxxxxxx)" | depth 60 m | reverse complement strand
CTTCCGCTTCTTCTATTATGGCCCGCATCAACCTTCACCTGGCTGCAGCGGTCGTGTGTAGGTTGGGCTAATTATTACTTCGTTCAAAGTCACTCGTGCAGGAAGCTTCATTATGAAAACAACAATTTCTCCCATATCTTCGGATTGTATCAAACGTTCGCGCTCTTCCTTAGGCACGGGTATGGGCCGATGATCTAAAATTGGCGTTTCAACTTCACCTGGGCAAAGCACACATGCTCTAATACCATTATTGCCCTCTTCAATATTCATTAGCTGGTTTAATGCCATAACAGCATGCTTGGAGGCTCCGTAGGCGACGCCTGCCCTTGGCGAGTAGTTTACACCAGCTTTTGACGAGGTGGTTATAATTGTTCCTTCCCCCTGCGGCCGCATGATCTCAAGCGCAGCAAGTGCGCAGTTGTATGCACCCTTAACGTTAACATCAATTACTTCATCCCAGCCGTCTAAGTTTCCGCCGCCCCAATTGCGGTTTGTTATGTTGATTCCGTGGTTATTAAAAAGGAGATCCAGCTTTCCGTGACGGGTTTTGATGTCCCTAGCTAGCGTCATCATGCCGCTTCTATCCAAAGCATCTCCCTGAGCGATTTCGACAAATCCTCCGGCATTTGTTATTTTTTCAGAAACTCTCTCCAGCGGGTCTTTTCGGCGGCCAGTTAAGATGACTTTTGCACCCTCTCTCGCCATTGCAACTGCCGCACCTTCTCCGATACCGGTACCTGCACCAGTTATCCAAGCTACCGTATCTTTTAAATCTCTCATGAATTTATTCCCTTTTTGGTGTAAAACAATTTGCAAGGCTATAGAATAGATCAGACACACATCTCACCCAAGAGAATATTCTGGACCATCTCAAGTGTATCAAAAACAAATACAAGCCTTACATACTACCTGGCAGGGGCTTTCAGGAAATGCCAGAGGCTCCGTTTGGCTGTTAACCGGCGGCTTGTGTGCAACAATTATGATAACTGGGATTAAATTTGTCGGTCAACGCCTGCCCGTAATCGAAATATTATTTTTCCGGCAGATGTTTGTATTTTTATTCCTTGCTCCAGTAATTGCCGGCGATTTTCCAGCTGCTTTTCGAACTAAAAGAGTAAAAATGCATGTTGCAAGATGTGCTGTGTCTATCGTTGCTATGACCACCGGCTTTACCGCAATTGTTCATCTGCCCTTGGCCGAAGCAACCTCGATTAGCTTTTCGCGAGCCTTATTCGCAACGCTGCTTGCGGTCCTGATATTGAAAGAATTCGTTGACATGCGTCGCTGGACAGCAACCTTCGTTGGATTTTTGGGAGTGCTCGTAATTGTTAGGCCGAGCCCCGAAGAAATAAATTTTTATGCCTTACTTGCAATATTTTCAGCAGCTCTTGTTGCCTGCAATCTCATAATGACAAAGACGCTGGCTGCTACTGAAAGCCCAAAAACGATCATGGCTTACCATGCCGGTATACTGACGGTTGCATATTCCTTTCCCACATTGTGGTTATGGACCCAGCCAACCCTTTTGGAAATCGGTTATATAGTAGGTATCGCTCTACTCATGTCCGTTGTTCAATACTGCATGATAAAAGGATATAAAGAAGCACAGGCATCAGCCGCACAACCTTTAGAATATGTCCGGTTACTTTATGCCGCTGGCATCGGATATTTAGTTTTCAGTGAAATCCCGTCAGTCTGGACGTGGACAGGAGCCGTTCTAATTATTGGAAGTTCGCTTTATACAATTAAAAGAAATACAATGAAGGTCGACAGCAAATAAAAGAACCACTAACTTAGACAAAATTTATTTTTCAGCTTTTATTGATGAGGTCAAAAATGGCAAAAGCGATGTTTGGGGCAGGATGTTTTTGGGGAATAGAGGAAACATTCAGAAAGGTACCCGGCGTATCGGATGTTGCGGTGGGATATAGCGGCGGCACCACAGATAATCCAACCTACGAGGAAGTTTGTTCAGGCACGACAGGACACGCAGAGGTTGTGGAAGTCGATTTTGATGAGCAAAAAGTTAGCTTTGAGAGTCTATTAGGGGTTTTTTGGGATTGCCATGATCCCACACAATTAAATCATCAAGGTCCAGATATAGGAACACAGTATCGGACAGCAATTTTCTTTATGGACGAAGAGCAGAAAACAACAGCGATTTCTTCTAAACAATCGGAACAAACAAGCGGAAGGCATCGCAGCGACGTTGTAACAGAAATTTCTCCCGCTAAGACATTTTGGAGAGCCGAGGAATACCATCAGCAATATATTACAAAAAATAGAAATAGGTTCGGACGATTATTCGGATAATGCTCGGCTAATCATTTTATTTCTGATTTAGAAAGTCGGCGCTAAAAAAGCCAAGAACGTTGATACACAAAGAGCTAAAATCGCGGTCGATATTTGGCTAGCTCTAAAGGAAATACCCCGTAATCAATAAGGAGGAAATCGATGGAAGTTCGCTTAGACGGAAAAGTTGCCCTCATAACGGGAGGAAGCTTGGGACTTGGCAGAGCAATGGCCATCCGTTTTGCAGAAGCAGGGGCGTCAGTAGGCATCACGGCCAGAGGTGAGGCTGCACTAGACAGTACAGCTGCAGAAATACGAAATATTTCTGGCAGCAACCGAGTAGCCACTTACGCTTGCGACGTATCAAACTCAGTTGCTTTAGAAGAAATGCACAAAAGCATCACATCGGAGTTGGGACCAATAGATATCCTCGTAAATAATGCCGGCACTTCTCAGCGAGGTCCCTTTTTGGATGTTTCTGACGAGCTCTGGCAAAATGACCTAGATCTCAAACTTTTTGCAGCCATCCGGCTGTCAAGATTGACGCTTCCAAGTATGAAGGAAAAGAAATGGGGCCGTATAATAAATGTCTTGAATATTGGGGCAAAAGCGCCCCCCGCAGAGGGCGCACCCACAGCTGTGAGCCGTGCAGCAGGAATGGCATTAACCAAAGCATTAGCTGGTGAATTTGCTAAAAGTAATATTCTGGTCAACGCCTTACTTGTTGGATTAATAGACAGCAACCAGCATTTAATTCGACATCAATCCTCCAATTCTACTGGTTCTTATGAGGCGTTTCTCGAAGATATGGCGACTTCCCAAAATATTCCATTAGGAAGAGTTGGAAAGGCGGAAGAGTTTGCGGACGTGGCCTGCTTTATGGCATCAGACAAAGCCAGCTACCTATCCGGGACAGCGCTAAATGTCGATGGAGGTAAAAGCCCCGTTGTATAAGCAAATTGATGCAGTCTAGAAGTAGAGCCTAAATCTTGCGCAATCCAGCTGCCGTAGCACTAACTGCAACCATTTCAGGTCAAATAGCGGTTGCGATGGCGATAATGACGATCCCAGTTTTGACGCCGCAGATCTCCAGGGAAATTGAGATCGACGCAAGTAAGGTCGGTTTATATTCAGCCATAGTCTTCACAGGGGCCATAAGTTTTACATCGATTGCCGGGTCGGTTATAGATCGATACGGCGCCGTTCGCACAACACAGATAGCTCTGGCAGTATCCAGTTTCGGCCTCATAATATCTACATTGTCAATTATACCGGCTCTAATCGTAGGCGCCTTTGCTACTGGCATGGGTTACGGAATTGCCACTCCGGCTGCCAGTAATCTTTTAGCAAGAACTGTTGAAGCAAAAAGACGAGGTCTAATTTTTTCCATCAAACAGTCAGGGGTTCCGATAGGCGGTTTTTTGCTTGGGTTAACTGTTCCGCAAATAGCGCAAAATTATGGCTGGGTTACAGGAGTGATTTCGGTAGCACTGACCCTCCTAATATTAGCAGCATTCCTGCAAATTATTCGAAACTATTTTGATAAAGATCTAGATAAAAATCGGAAAATATCACCCTATGAAACACTCGAAGCACTAAAATTAGCCTTTAGTGATCCGAGACTACGGCCACTGGCTGTCTCTTCTTTTGTTTATGCCATGATGCAGCTTTCTATTTTCACTTACTTCGTTGTCTTCCTAGTTGAAAAAGTTCATTTCACCCCAGTGCTTGCAGGGTTCGTTTTCTCAATAATGCATTTGGGAGGTACATTCGGACGCCCCCTTTTAGGTTGGGTGAGCGATAGAATTTTACCCGCTCGTCCTTTGTTGAGTTTGGTCGGTTTCTGTATATTTTTTTGCAGTTTGGCTTTGGTATCGCTCAACAACCAATGGCCTTTTCCTTCGATAATATTCCTTGCAGCAATTACTGGACTAATAACGGCAGGATGGAATGGCGTTTATATTAGTGAGATTGCTAGGGTAGTAGACTCAAAACAAATTGGAAGAGCAACAGGAGGGGTTTCTGCCTTTACCTTTTTTGGAGTTGCAATTGGACCAGCCGTATTTAGCGGTGTACTGGAGTTTTCGGGTGATTATACCGCCCCATTACTTCTTCTCGGAATCGCCGCCCTTGGACCGGCTCTTCTCTTGATGCTAAAGTCACCCAAAAAGCTTTGAACGCCAAGTGCGAAATAGGTCATACTTATAAATCAGGAGGCATGACTAAATGAAAATTGTCATTATGGGATCCGGCGGTGTAGGGGGATATTTTGGTGCGAGACTTGCAGACGCTGGAGAAGATGTCAGCTTCGTGGCAAGAGGCAGTCACCTTGAAGCAATAAAGAGCAAGGGACTGCAGGTTAAGAGTGAGCTTGGCAATATTTCTATACACCCGGCTTCAGTCAGCAGTAAACCCGGGGACTTGGGAACGGCTGATATAATACTTTTTTGCGTTAAAGCGTATGATACCGAAAGCGCAGCCCTGGCCATTAAGCCAATCGTTGGACCAGAAACCGGCGTTATCCCATTCTTGAACGGTATTGAGCACCTTAAAAAATTACAGAGAACCCTGGGGGAAAAAACAGTATTAGGCGGCGTTGCAAATATAAGTGCTCTGATTACGTCTCCCGGAGCAATAGAACATTTTGGAACAATACAAACTCTTCGCATTGGTGAATTGGATAATCGTAAATCTGATCGATTAACAGAATTTAGAGCTGCATGCGAAAAGGCTAAAATTGATGCTCCAATACCAGAAAATATTGAAACTGAACTATGGCAAAAGTTTGTTATGATTTGTACTTTAGCAGGGGTAAATTGTTTAACTAGACTTCCGCTGGGAGATTGTCGAAATAATACTAATAGCCGCAAACTTATGCTGTCCCTGGCCAACGAGGTGATAGCGGTCGCGAGAGCCCATGACATCAACCTGCCAAAAGAACAAATTGAGTTGACAATCAAACTTCTTGATAATCTGCCTGCTAATATGAAAGCATCTATGCTTGCAGCCCTAGAACGCGGCGATAAGCTCGAAGCATCCGCTCTAAACGGTGCAGTAGACAGGTTGGGGCAAACTAAAGGTATCGACACGCCCGCAAACCGGATAGTCTACGAAGCACTCGCTCCTCATGAGAACGGCAGCTAAACACATAAAACAAAGAAGGAAAATTTACGATGTTCCCTGCACGCTCTGATTTAGTAATCCAGTTTTCACACGTTGCCTATCAATTTGAAAAGCAATTTGCTCACCGAAACATGGGAATTAGCAGCTATTCAACTTGGACGCCGGAAGAAACGGCGGGTAGAATTGCTGAGGCAGATATCATTGTGGCAACCGGGTTTTGGCAGAATAGCCTTTTGGAAAAGGCGGAAAAACTCAAATTGATCCAGGTTTGTGGAGCTGGATACGATCAGTTCGACGTAAGTGCCATCAAGGAAAAAGGCATACGAATGGCAAACGGCAGAGGGGTTAACGCAAACGCAGTGGCCGAACACGCTATGGCGTTACTCCTGAGCATAACGCGACAAACCTATCTAGCACGGGATGCACAAAATAAAAAAATATGGCGCGGGATGAACCCCGATATTCTTACTCGAGAAGAAGAGTTGGGCGGCAAAAGGATGTTAGTAATAGGGGCAGGTCAAATTGGTGCTAAAGTGGCTAAACTTAGCAAAGCCTTTGATATAACAACTACTGGCATGAGACGTGATGTTTCTAAAATCGACCCTGTATTTGATCACGCGTACCCAATGACGGAATTAATGTCAGAAATTTCAAGTTTTGATATTGTTGTTCTTTGCTGTCCATTAACTGACGAAACAAAAGATCTTTTTGACAAAGCAGTTTTTAGCAAGATGAAAAAAGGGGCATATTTAATAAATGTTGCTCGAGGCGGATGTGTAGTGGAGAAAGATCTTATCGCTGCTATAGAGTCTCAGCAAATTGGTGCCGCGGGTATAGACGTTACAGACCCGGAACCACTCCCAGCCAGTTCACCGCTGTGGAGTATGGAAAACGTCATCTTAACGCCTCATACAGGCGGCGAAACCAGACTTTACGAGGATAATGTCCTTGATATTTTGGTGGAAAATATCAAAAGATTGGAAAATGGCGAAGAAACTCTGATGAACCAGATCGTCTGAATGACAACTTTTGTAATTGACGGCGTCGCAATTCGTTCAAGGCAATAGAAGTGTCTGGTTCTTTATTTTGGCATGTGTCAATTGGTAAGCTTTTTTGGATTGCGGAATAAAAAGCATAGCGGAATAGATAATGCTGCCGCCAAGCCAAACAACTGAAAAGCATTTAAGTAGCCAATCATTTGCGCTTGTCTAAATATTTCTTTACTCAAAGCAGAGAGATTTAAATTCTCTCCTGACATCCACTGTCCAATAACGTCAGGAAAGCGTAACAGCTCATTATACGGGCTGGTTATGGGTGCCATGTTCGAATAATTCCAGGCAGCGGTTTCTATCAAAACCGCTACGCTTATAGATATAAAAACACTGCTTCCAAAATGTCTGAGCAAATTAAATATGCCAGATCCCTCAACCATATCTTTAGCGGTTAATGTCGAAAATGCCAGGAAAGCCATCGGGGTGTAGGCAAGACCAAAGCCAAAACCATGCAGCAAATTGGTCCAGAAAACGTCAAATTCAGTAAGGTTGATACTAAGTTGGCCCATTTGCCAACCCGCTATAGCTTGGGACGCTAATCCAACAGCTAGGGCTGACCGTGGCGCCAGCCTGGTAAATTGAACGACAATAAGAAAGCTTAGCCAATTTCCAAAACCACGTGCTGCGATCAGATAACCGACCAAAGAATCGGGATATCCCCTAAGTTCCTGCAGCAGCGGCGGAAATAAAACGATCGGGGTATAACTTAGCCATCCCATGGCAAAAGCCATGACGCAACCCAAAGCAAAGTTCCTATCCAGAAACAACCGCAAATTTAGAAAGGGATTTTCACTTGTAAATGAATGAACAATGAATATGTAAAACGATACGAGCCCAATGCAGGTTTCAATTATTATTTCTGGTGACTCAAACCAATCTAACCGCTGTCCTCGATCGAGTACCAATTGAGCTGCTCCAACCGCCAACGCGAGTGCTACAAACCCTGTAAAATCAAATTTACGTGCCGTGCCCTTTTCTTGATCTCCTACCGAAACTGCCGCAACGAAGAGGCACATTATTCCCAACGGCACAATCATAAAAAAGACCCAACGCCAATCTGTTGCTTCAGCGATTATTCCACCCAGGATTGGTCCCATCACAGGCCCAATCACACCGCCTATTCCCCAAACCATCAGCGCCATTGGATGAAGTCGTCTTGGAAATGTTGCGAGGATCATTCCTTGACCAAGAGGCAGCAAAGGGGCTCCGAAGGCGCCTTGACCAACCCGGAACAGCACTAAGCTCTCAAGAGAATTCGCCAGCCCACACAACCCTGAAAAGACTGTAAATCCCGTCAGGCTGGCAAACAGTAAATTGCGCCATCCCAACGTCTGCGCAAACCAACCCGTTAAAGGGGTCGCAATTGCTGTTGCCACCAGATTAAATGTCACCACCCAGGCTATTTGATCGGGCGTAGCCGACATGGCGCCCTTAAGTTGAGGCAGGACGACGTTGGCAGCTGTAATTGTCATGCCGAATGTCAACGTGGTAATCTGCACGGTAGCCAAAATGAGCCAGTGGCGCAGTCCAACAGGTGCATTATCATCAGCGCTAATAGAAACCATATGAATTTATAGACCTTGGCTAGTTGACAATAATTTTCTTAACACCGCGGCTATCCACAACACCTGAGCGAACAAAACAGAAAGTCTAGAGTAACAATGTTACATTAACAGAGAAGCGGCACCCATCAAAAAATCATTTCAACGCTGTTGTCTGATCGAAGCATTTATGAGAGTTTTCATCTTAAAATTTTTTATACAGGATTAACGAATGAATAATAGACTTATAAGCGACATTGGAGGTTTGCCGGAAGGACCACTAGACCTTTCAGAGCATGAACCTACGATGACAGAACGCCGGATCGACGCCATGATGATGCTGTTGCGGGCTAAACCTAGGAGTTTTTGGGCCTCTGATGAGAACAGACGTACTATCGAGAGCCTAGAACCAGATACGTATAAAAAGTCTGAATATTACGAGAGGTGGGTACTGGCCATGAAAGATCTATTGATAGAAAAAGGCATTCTCACCGATGCAGAAATAGAAAGCAAACTCATCGAGGTAAGATCCAGGATGGAGACGAGCTAATATGAGTGATCAATTAAAGGTAGGGTCCAAAGTTCGCATCACAAACGCGTATCCCCCTGGCCATATCCGAACGCCGTTTTTTTTGCGCGGCAAGGAGGGTACAATCATTCGCCACTTTGGCAAATATCCTAATCCAGAACGGCTGGCATACGGTCTAAACGGACTCCCTAAACTTAACTTGTACCAAGTCCTATTTGACATGGAAAGCACATGGCAAGGCGATGGCAGCTTTGCCGCTAACGACACACTCACTGCCGACATTTATGAAACATGGCTGGAACCAATATGACAAATACCCACGGATCGCATACCGGGCATGATCACTCCCATACCGACTTTCAACCGGATATTAAAGAACCAAAAGAAGACTGGGAGTTTCTGGAAATAACGCTTAGAGAATTACTGGTCGATAAAGGAATCTTATCGGCTCGAGAAATTCAGGACGAAATAGAAGCTTGGGAGAAAAAGTCTCCCGAAAAAGGTGCTGAGATAGTTGCGCGGGCCTGGGCCGATGAAGACTTCAAGGCTCGCCTGTTAGAGGACGCTAACCAAACAATAAGGGATTTTGGAATAGAAGTTGACGTTCTTAAGATGGTGGCACTGGAAAACACCTCAGATCTCCACCATGTGGTCGTTTGCACACTTTGTTCTTGCTACCCAAGACCAATTCTTGGAGTACCCCCCTTATGGTACAAGTCAAAGCAATACAGATCACGAGTGGTTCGTGAGCCGAGAGCTGTTTTAAATGAATTCGGAACGAGTTTAACCAAGGATACAGAAGTCCGTGTAGTCGACTCTACTGCTGACTGCCGATATTTGGTAATCCCAGTTAGACCAAGTGGCACGGAGAACATGACAGAGCAAGAACTAGCAAAACTTGTCACACGAGATTCGATGATAGGCACTGCGCAGGCTCTCGATCCTCTTGGACTTCGCTCTTAGGAAAGTTAAGGAAGGTGCAAACAGCGGTTCTTAAAAATAATCATCTGCCAAGATACCCACGTCATTTGCCGCGGTTTTTATGCTATCCCAAACACCCTGACTTATCTGAATGCCGATTGCCTCCGCCTCTTCCGCTGACTTTGTTTCTTTTTCACCAGGCAGAAGGACTGTGCCCGTATCACTGACAGGTTTGGAATTCCTTACTTCATAAACAAAATCACTAGCCGCTTTTTCATATTCTGCCATCGAACGAAAAGAATCTACACGCAAAAGAATAAATAACCAATTGTACTCAAGAGTTTTTCCTAGCATGGCATCACCAACTAATTCCGCTATAATTCCCATCCCGCTTCCTTTAGGCCCAGCAGCTGGCAATAGTGCACCGCCGTTATAAAAATCGTTTGGGTTTGTTGAGGGGTTTCCATTTTTATCTATTATAATATCTGGAGGCAGCGCGTCGTTGTTAGCTCTAGCTACTGCAACTTTTCCCGCTGGCCAATTTGAGATGGCAAAGTCACAAACTAGCGGATCATTTTTTAGACCAGGCATTGATAGTGTATAGGGATTGGTGCTCATAACGGGTTCTTTACCGCCAAAAGGAACAACGTTGCCCCACAGTTTTCTGCCTCCTCCTCCCATACTTAGTCCGAAAAAACCTGCGTCTGCGGCTTGTTCACCATACGCACCCATTCGTCCTGTATGCCCACAATTAGAGATTGCTATTGCTACAATCCCGCTATTAAGTGCCAATTTTATCCCAGCTTCGGCAGCTTTTTTCATAGCGACAATTCCAATTCCACCAGAGCCATCTACACTTATTAGATTACTGCTTTTTTGTTCTATTATTGGTTCGGCACGAGGATCTATAATCCCTTTTTTAGCTTCACCTATGTAAAGCCCTAGGCGATTCACCCCATGGCTTGGAACACCTTTCATTTCAGCATCTACTAAGTGTTCGGCTACGATATTCGAATTAGATTCAGTAAAACCACCCGCGGTCAATGCGTCACTGATAAAATTCAATAGCGGCGTTTTGTCGGCAGTAAAATAGGTCATAATTTATTTTCCGTCTTTTTAAGATAACTAGTTTCCACGGTTGAGAGTCTTTAAATACGTTGCAGGCATTAAAAATTCTATGGAGTAATCCTGCCCCTTCAAGTACTACTGTGAATGAATTTATAGCGGATTTAGTGGATAAAAAAAATGAGTAATCCTAAACCATGGATCGCTTTGGCTGACACCCAGGAGCTTCCAATTTCTCAGACAGCGTTTAAAGATATTGTAGTTGGATTAGACGTGCGAAATGTAGCCATTCCATACAAACCCTTGACGAAAGAGGAGACTGATTACTGGACTAAGAAGTTAAACGGGGTTTGCGGGATTCTTCTTAGATCCGGCTACGTAACAGAAGAGCTATTAAAACCGCTAGACCGCCTTAAAGTAATCGCCGTACATGGTGCTGGGGTTGATCCCGTAGACGTGGATGCATGTACTAGACGTGGAATATGGGTAACAAACACGCCCGGAGCAAATGCCGATGCTGTTGCTGAAATAACGATTGGGTTAATGTTGTCCATGGCCAGGAAAATTCCACAAGCTGCCACAAAAGTCAGCGCTGAAAAAGCCTGGGACAGCGCAAGACATATCGGCACTGAGCTAAAAAGTAAAACACTAGGCTTACTAGGATTTGGACAGATCGGACAACGTGTTGCCAGGATTGCTCAAGCATTCGGCATGAAAGTGATCGCTTATGATCCAGGCCTGACGCCGTCAGAAATAAAGGGTAAGGGGTCCACCCCCGTTTCCTTAGAGGAGTTAGCA
>CEOQ01038606.1_pt1 | contig 11322 bp, 11 predicted proteins | sample 361351 | NCBI WGS metagenome assembly CEOQ01 (sample SAMEA2619907, study PRJEB7988) | marine metagenome | biome: marine biome (ENVO:00000447); feature: deep chlorophyll maximum layer (ENVO:xxxxxxxx); material: "saline water (ENVO:00002010), including plankton (ENVO:xxxxxxxx)" | depth 60 m | reverse complement strand
AAAGAAGCGGGATCTTCCGAACTTAGAAAACTTGGAACTACAATTCGTATCCTACATGAGTTTGGAGTTTCCCATGGCGACCTCACCACTCACAATGTGATGGTTTCCAAAAGGGGCTCAATCAGTCTGATTGACTTTGGTCTTTCTAGGCAATCTCCAGAAATAGAGCATCTTGGCTTAGATCTCCAAGTTCTAAATGAGTGCTTGAGCGCCAGCCATTCTTCAATTCCTGACGCGATTGAACAGGTTTGCAACGGTTACATCTCCGCTGGAAACAAGGAAAAATTGGCACCATCTGCAGTAATGGTTGTCGAGCGTTTTAGAAAGATTACTGGCCGAGTCAGATACCATGGGTAGTGATTCTGTGAATATATTGTTTGCATCTGGAAATACTCACAAAGTTTCCGAGGCATCAAATTTCCTCAAACAATTCGGATTCAATGTATCTCAGCTATTGATCGGTGGAAAGCCACCAGATTTAATAGAACCACAAGCAGAATTATTGGAAGAAATTGTCCAATCAAAAATTTCTCAGGCTAGGGAGCTAGTTTCAGGAACTAAAATGGAAGAATACCCAATTATGGTGGAAGATTCTGGACTCTTCATAGATCATCTAGCAGGCTTTCCTGGACCTTACTCTTCTTTTGTAGAGACGAAAATAGGACTCGATGGAATACTTAGGCTAATGGAAGGGGTGAGCAACAGGGAAGCACACTATAGAGCATCCTTGGGAGTCTACATATCAGGTAGCATGATATTTTCTGAAGGAACGTGTAGGGGAAAAATCTCCAATAAAGCCGCAGGAAATAATGGATTTGGTTATGACCCAATTTTTATTCCTCATGAACTGAACGGAAGGACCTGCGGACAGTTGACACCAGATGAGAAGTCTCTAATCTCGCACAGGGGAAAAGCCTTGAAGGAGGTTTCCAAACTATTGAATCTCCCGTCAAAATGAATAGATGTGCTCCTCCGTAGGGGCTCAAGCATGGTTAGCGCGTCCCGTCTACTACTGATTGCAATTGCAGTTGCATCAATTCCAGTTTATCTCGCATTCATGACATCAGAGGGGCTTTTGGTGCAAGTAGCAGGAGCGGTCGTAATCCTTTTCCTAGTCTCTCTGGTTCTTTTCACGGGAAGGAGCCCTATCGCCCCTGATTCTAGAAAGTCAATTTCTCCAAATAACGAACAAGTTGATTTCGGAGACATTGAACTCCCCGATTCCGTACTTTCAGATGAAAGTGCTTCGAAAAGTCCAGTTTCTGAGTTGAGAAGAACCAGAGGGAGGAAGCAACTCTCAGAAATTGACGAATTCCAGATTCCAGAACCCCTGCACTATTCGGCAGATCCTTCGAATGACGAGACGTCCCCGATAACAGATTTCGAGGAAGAAATTGAGGGATTGGCCAAGGTCCACATAGCTAGATCCGATCCAGAACTTTTGGCAGAAGCAGAGGTCGACCGTTACCTGGAAAAGCAGAGGTCAAGGAGAGCTGAATTCAGGGAGAGGATGATCAGAGAGAGGCGAAGAGAGCTATCAAAGAGGATTTCAGCTAAGCTGAGAAAGTGGTCCGAATTAGAAGATGGCGAGGATTTATCGGCCATCACTAAGATGCCCGACTCAGGTCTAAGTGTTTTTTTTGAACCGGAAGATCATGACCCCACAATCCCACAGGGAACATCTTACGTGAGGATAGATGACAACAGAGTCCTAAAAGTTAGAATTTCACTCGATGTACCAAAAAATATCACCTTGGACGAAGAAAGAACCAAATTTTCCGAGATGGAAGAAATGCCTCCCCCCTCCCATCTTGATTCTGGAATGCCATTACCGCCTCTATTGCCTCCCGAGCCACCCGATTTACCGCTCCGGGAAGATTAACTCGGTGATACGTTGAAGCCAGAAGGCCAGTTCGCATCAACATGACTGAAGGGCCACTGTTGGTAGAGGAAATCGTAGTCGAAGGATCAAATCCCACAGGTGGTGTTATTTCTGTCTGGACACTGAATAGGCCGGACAAACTTAACGCTTTGAACAGCGAATCGCATAAGGAAATAAAGAAACATTGCAAGAACGTGGAGTCGGATGACGATGTTCGCTGTGTTGTTATTAGGGGTGCACCACCAAACGATCCAGAACCGGGCAAGAAGGCCAAGCCCCCAGCCTTTGCAGCCGGGGCAGACATTTCCGAGTTCGTAGGAAAGAACTCCGACGATGTTCGGCCCTTCTTTGAAGAAAACGCATGGGAAGCTGTTTGGAACCTTTCTAAACCTACAATTGCAATGATAGATGGTTTTGCCCTAGGAGGGGGTACCGAACTAGCCCTTTCTTGCGATATCAGAATCGCCTCAGACAGATCTTCTTTCGGGCAGCCTGAGATAAACTTGGGATTGATTCCAGGAGGCGGCGGGACTCAGAGGCTATGTAGGCTAATCGGGTATGGAAGGACCATGGAAATCGTCCTTTCTGGGAAGATTATCTCATCAGAAGAAGCATCCAGAATTGGTATTATCAACAAAATTGTTCCTCATGATGATTTGGAATCAGTAACAATGGCTCTCGCCAAAGAGATCTCTCAAAAATCACCTTACACGACAAAGGTAGCGAAGAGGGTTGTCCGAGGAGCCTTGGACCTACCTTTCTCGGAAGGAGTACTTATGGAACGTTCTGAATTCGTCGCTCTTTTTGATACGGATGACAAAGAAATCGGGGTCCAAGCATTCCTAGAAAGATCTGATCCTAGGTGGCTCGGGCGCTAAAAGATCATAACATCAAAGAGATAATTCATTTTTACCTAATCTCTTCGAGAATATTTCTTCTACGTTACTTTCCTCAGTAGCATCAATTATGGCCCATCCTGATTGCTCTCCGCAAACAACCATCTCTTTCTGAATCTCCCTAATCCTGTCCATTTTTTCGAGGTAGTGGTCAACACTCTTCCCATTGTGTTTCTCTCTCATAGCAATCATCCCCCTGTGCCTTTCTTCGCTAGAAACACGAAGAACCACCCCTAGTGCACACCCGCCGCTTTCATTCCATTTGTCTAGTATCTCCCCATTAGGAACGTAGTGAACTCCCTCCAGCAATAGGCTTTCTGAATTTTCCATAGACCTCTCAATTACAGCACTTACCCCTTCAGAAATCGCATATACTGTTTCTTTCCAATCTTCTACTGCAGAACCTCCAGCATTTTCGAATGAGGATCGATGCAGCGCCGGCCTTTCAATTGAGGTAAAACTCGCTCTAAGGACTTCTCTGATTGTGTCTGTTGCAGCGATTTTTCTAAAGTTAAGCGATGATGCAATTCTGGCTGACAAAGTAGACTTGCCTACTCCACTAGTTCCGGCAATGATTAGGAGATTAGAACGCATAGTGTTCCTCATCTTTGGATTGATTTGATTTCGAGAAACTCTTCCAATCCGTGCACCCCTAACTCTCTTCCGAGGCCAGATTTCTTGTACCCACCGAATGGGGCAGTGACATTAAAAGCCCCTCCATTGATACTTATCTGGCCAGTCCTTACCTTTCTTGCGACTCTCATTGCCCTCTCCTCGTCGCTTGACCATACGGCTCCTGATAGGCCATAATCCGAATCATTCGCTAATTCTATGGCTTCTTCTTCATTTGAGTAGGTAGTAATTGAAAGAACAGGGCCGAAGATCTCCTCTCTGAAAATCGTCATTTCTGGAGTCACGTCCGCAAAAACAGTCGGTTTGACATAGAATCCCTTGCCGAGTCCATCTGGCATTCCTTCTCCCCCTGCTACAAGGGTAGCCCCCTCTTCAATTCCCTTGGAAATGAAGGAAGTGACGCTATCTTGCTGCTTCTTAGAAACTAGTGGGCCGCACTTGTTTGTTTCATCCATTGGATCGCCCACACGGTACCGCCCGATCTTGCTTGATATAACGTCAATTACTTCCTCTCTTGCCTCTTCTGGAATCAATAATCTCGTCAGCGCTGAGCATTCTTGACCAGAGTTACCGAAGCAGGAATAGATCGCCGAATTAGCCGCCCGAGGTATGTCGGCGTCATTCAGAACAATATTGGCGCTTTTGCCTCCCAGTTCTAGAGTCACCCTCTTTACTGTTCGGGAGGCAATCTCTGTAACCCTGGAACCTGCATTTGTAGATCCAGTGAAGCTAACCATGTCTATTCCTTCGTGGCCAGCAAGCGTTTCGCCAACCTCTCTTCCGTGCCCGGAAACAATGTTGAAGACACCCTTTGGGAGGCCAATATCATCAATGATATCTCCAAGAGAAAAGGCATTCAGTGGAGCTTCTTTTGATGGTTTTAGAACCATAGTACAACCAGCGGCTATCGCTGGAGCAACCTTGCCAATTATCTGATGGAGGGGGAAGTTCCATGGTGTAATCATGGCCACCACTCCTATTGGTTCCTTAACGATCAGGGAGTTCCTGATTTCTTGCTCCCATTGGAAACTATCCAGAATCTTTGCATAAGACCTTGTTACAACTCTTGGAGTCCCCACCATCGCCATTCGAGAATATTCGATGGGAGTCCCAACTTCAGAGGTAATTAGTTGTGCCAACTCTTCGCTTCTGGAACCAATTTCTTCAGATAGTCGATTTAGTAACTCAACCCTGTATCCTACTTCGCTGCAAGACCACTCGGTGAAGGATTCCTGGGCAGCACTAACAGCAGAGTCGACGTCATCTTTGTTGCCCAAAGGAACAGATCCAATCCTCTCTTCCGAGGCCGGGTTGATTACATCGATTGAGTTCTCGCCAATCGGATCCACCCAAGTTCCATCGATGTAGAGGTGCCGTCGCTCGCTCATGTTTGTGCCAAACTGTTTCTTCTTATCATGTTCATGCAATTCAATAGCACACCCCCTCTTCGATAAATCATGCCCGTGTCAACAGAAATGCGAGAGGGTGGTGTCGCCCTAGTTACCTTATCTCCTGAAGCTTCGTCAAATACCTTCTTCCCGAGAAACTTTCTGCCCCTTATTGCAACATTGGACAATCTGATGACCGACTCAAATTGCAGCTCCATTGTTCTAACTGGTTCTGGAAGATTTTTCTCCGTGGGGGGCAACATCGATCATTTCTCAAAGGCAATCGACGAGGGAAATATACGTGAGATCGTCCAAGAAATGACAGATAGATTACATCCACTACTGTTGAGAATTAGGACTTCTGGAACTGTATTCATTTGTGCCATAAACGGCTCAGTTGCTGGAGGAGGTCTCGGATTAGCGCTTTCAGCCGACTACAGAGTTTGTGCTCCCGAGGTCAAGTTGGCACCAGCATTTTTCTCCCTAGGACTTCCTCCGGACGGAGGCATGACTTGGCTCCTTCCTCGTTTGGTAGGGAATCAGACTGCTAAGAGATTCTTCTTTGAAGGGAAATCTTGGACTGCTGAACAGGCACTTCAGAAAGGTGCAGTGGACGAAGTCGTTTGCAGGGACTCAATTGTTGAAAGGGCAGTGGAAGTAGCTATGCACTGGGGGCGATGGTCTGTGAACAGTAGGAAGGCCACCAAACAACTTCTGGATGCATCCACATCAACCTTTTTCGAGACCCAATTGCAGTTTGAACAATCCTTAATGGTGGCCTCATCTATCACTGCCGACTTCAGAGAGGGGGTAAGCGCATTCCGGGAAAATCGAAAACCCTCCTTTTCCAATATGGAGGAAGAATAGATGCAAAGAAGACTAATTGTGATGAGGCATGCAAAGAGTAGCTGGAAAAATCCCGATCTGATTGATCACGATCGCCCTTTGAATAAGAGAGGACTTAGGGACGCTCCAAAGGTAGCAGATGCTATTTTCGAAAAAGGATGGACTCCAGATTTGATCCTACTCAGTAGTTCAACCAGAACACGACAGACTCTTGAACAGATGTCTCATAGGTTTGGCGAAGCTCAAACAAAAGTGAGAAGCGGAATCTATCATGCTTCCGTGAGTGACCTACTTCTTGAGCTCGAAGATATTTTGGAGGTCGGCACAACGATGATCCTAGGTCACAATCCAGGCTCTGAGATGCTGATCAATACTCTTTCTGGCGAGTGGCATGTAATGCCAACTGCAGCCGCCGCACTACTAAGTGAGTCCGATGGAAATTGGACAGTTGTGGATGTCATCAGGCCCAAGGAAATATAGTCCTAAGGATGACCAGGCACTTCATCTGACCAATCCCCCATCTTGTTCAATGTTATGGTCACGTTAGTTACTTCCCCCTCTTCCCAGTAATCAACCGCGACGAATGTAGGCCTATCCCCAATTTTCTTCCAGCATTCCAGCGTTCGATTCAGGAGAGTCTCGTAGTCATTTACATCTCTAGCAGCAACCGGGTCGGGCAATCCATAGGCGCTGGAAAGCCAGTTATTCAGATGCCAAACCGGTTGACTACCATCGCCTCTATAGACCGAACATGTCATCTCTTCCTTGCTATTTTCGGCATAATTTGTAGTCCAACCGAAAACACCAAAATCGTGCAACCATGGAAAACCCTCGTCTTGAGACTGTTCCCAGAATACCACCAGATCAGTTCCATCCAGAACCATGTCCCCTATGCTGGGCCAAGGTTGGCCTAGGGTATGGGTGTAGATTCTTTCATTCATCCCTGTCTCATTGAATAGGAAGCTTAGATGTTCGGCTGGAACATAGTTCTCGATTAGAAGTGTTACTACATCGCCACTCGTGTTATTCATGAGGGAATTTAGCTTTCTTAGCCATTCAAAGGCATCAACCTCGCCGTACTGACAAGGGTGGAAAAACTCGCCCGTGCTGTGGCAGAATCTAACATCTTCGTCAGAAGTATTCTCATAATTTCTGTGGTGGGAATCTACCATGAATGCCCTAATTCCGCCATCCCACTGCCTTTGTAGCCCAGTATAGTGATTGATCCCAATCAAGAAGTTGTCTTCTACCGTCGAGTAAGCATTGTGAGTCTCGGCGAATGTAAAGTTGTCATACGCTCTAAGACAATATACGGTGTTCCCATGGCAACTGATTTTGTCACTAGGATCCATGTGGTCGATACCTCGTTCTATTTCCCAATAATTAGGGAGCCCATCCCCGTCAGCATCCACATCCAAAACATCACAGATTTTGTCTTCATCAAGATCGCCGGGAAATGAAATCGAATCCAATGGGTCAGATTCGCATGCATTTTCGTCCTCGTCTTTCCATGCATCCCCATCGTCGTCCTCATCGAGGAGATCACAAATCGAATCTTTGTCTAAGTCAGATGGCACTTCCTCACTATCTTCCGTATCAGTACTGCAATTCTCCTCCAAAGAATTACTCCACCCATCTCCATCTATGTCGTAGTCCTCTAAATCTGGAATGCCATCTTTATCCAAGTCCGGAGGAGGATTGGAAATACATCCAGAGAATAGAAGAAGAATTGCTAGAACTATTGAACTGACCCTTACTCGCATTCAATCAAGTCCCAAATCGGGTCTTCTGACATCTGTTCTAAATCTCATTCCTCATCGTCCCACTGGAAAGGCTCATCGGGCTCATCTTGCGGATCTTCGGATTCCTCCCCTTCCAACTCTTCTTCATTCGATTCTTCGGCTCCACTGTCTCCTTCAGACGCATCAGAATCTTCATCAGTTGAGGTCACAGAATCTTCTTCCATGACTTCAATTTCTTCTTCGAATTCTTCTTCAGATTCTTCTTCAGTTGAACCTTCTTTCTCGCCCATCATCTCTTCATGTTCAGCAATAACGCTACTATGGTGATCTGGAACGAAGGTTTGTTCAGACATTGGTGGTCTTACATAGCCCCGCGCTCCTTTCCTTTCTGGCAATTCAATTGGCGGAGGAGTCAGGTCCTCGTATTCAATCATCGAAAGGAAGTGACTTATGCAATTAAGATGGGCATGCCTTTTGACGTCCGATTTTACTACATACCATGGTGATTGCTTTGTATCGGTATGAGCAAACATCACGTCCTTTGCCTCCGAATAATCCTCCCACCGAGTTAGTGATTCCAAATCCATCGGACTAAGCTTCCATCTTTTGTGGGGCTCATCCAGTCTAGCTTTGAATCTCTTCAATTGCTCTTCGTCTGATACTGAAAACCAGTATTTGATAAGAATCGTCCCAGATCTCATAAGCATCCGCTCAAACATGGGGCAGGATCTCATGAATTCATCATACTCCTGGCCATCACAGAATCCCATGACTTTCTCTACTCCTGCCCTATTGTACCAACTCCTGTCGAACAGAACAATCTCTCCTGCTGCAGGAAGGTGATTCACATACCTCTGGAAGTACCATTCTGTCTTCTGCCTATCAGTGGGTGCCGGAAGTGCGGCTACTCTGGCCACTCTGGGGTTCAGATACTGTGTGATTCGCTTTATCACTCCCCCTTTGCCAGCAGCATCTCTGCCTTCGAAGATTACAACGACTTTGAGGCCCTTGGCCTTGACCCATTCTTGGAGTTTAATCAGCTCTAGTTGTAGCCGAAACAACTCTTTATTGTACACTTTCTTTCCTATCCTTTCAATAACTTCCACATCACTTTGGCCCATGGTCAACGACCCGGGGATTACCGACCCTAACAAAAGTGCTGTGGTCATTAAAGTAGAACCAAAATTTGATTTTAGTACCCAGTGGACAATTTTTTCCTATAGCTCGCTCACTAGATCTCTCAAAGATTCAATGGGATTCAGTGACTTGGTAACGCCACTAGCCAAGAGGACTCCAGAAGTACCCAATTTTATTGCCATGTGCACGTCTCTGCCTGTCTTGACGCCTGCACCACATAGAACTCCAACAGAGTCCGATACCAATCTAACAGCTTTCGCTGTACCACTCACCACCTCCGGATCAGATTCTGTTACTGAGGAGTCCCCTCCAATTAGCTCCGGTGGTTCCACCGCTACAAATGTCGGCTCTAGTGCTGCAAGGGATCTAGCTTCGTCTATGTTTGCAGCACAAGCACAGACTTCGAAACCTTCGGGCAACTGCTCTAGGAGTATTGCCACCTGCTCAAGACTGACCTTGTGTTCAGCATGATTGATCAGCGTTCCACTGGCTCCCCTTTCTATTGCAGTTGCGGGATGCAGCCAGCCGGTGTTAGAACCGAATCCAATTGGGTCTAAATGTTGACACCACACTTCAAGCTCAGGAGCAGCCGAGACTACTGCAGACAGATCAAATGCCGAGACGGCAGCGACCAGCCTCGCACTAGTCTCAATGCTAGCCATTGCCTGAGCCAAGATCTCAGCCGTAGCCCCCTGAGCAGATTGATACGTCTTGAAGTTAACAACGATGAGGGACTCGCCCATAGTCTCGGGAGCCGCTGTGCCTCTTTGACCATGACGGGGACTTGCCTAATCCCCAGCACTGTTCATGAGTTTGGAAGCTCCTCGAGATTTGGAGGTTTTGATCTGAAAGACCCCTTCAAACTCTAACGTTCATGGTGGTTAACAATTTGTTTTTGCATTACGGTACCTTCTGGGACTTTTGACTTCATTCCGATAAGGCAGCCTTCTAGTTCGCACCCAGAACCAATATTGGCCCCTTCAAGAATCACTGAGTCACGAATGATCGACCCTTGGCCAATTATTGCAGATTTTCCTACAGAGCTAGCATTTACATTTCCCATATTTCTCGAGTCTTCTCCGAACCATGAGTCACCCACAATTTTTCCACTACCAAACCTCTTGTTCGCTATGCATTGCTGTGTTGCCTCGACGAAAGAACTTGGAGTTCCTGCGTCCACAAACCACCCTTCAAACGGAAAACCATTCAATCCTCCAGCTGAGGCCAATCCTTCGTAGACATCCCTTTCAATGCTGTGTGCACCATCTGGCATCAACTTGAAGATTTCAGGCTCTAGTATGTATGTTCCAGCGTTTATCAGATTTGAGTAGGCTTCCTCCAGAGGGGGCTTCTCTTGGAACCTCAAAATCTTCCCCGACTCTTTCTTGAAGTCTGCAACCCCAAACCTAGATGGGTCTTCTACCTCCCAGAGGGAGATGGTCGCTATCCCTCCATTTCTTCTGTGGAATTCTAGCATTTCTTCTACCTTTAGACTGGTAATCAAGTCCCCGTTAATTACGCAAAATGCCCCTCCCGATAGATGCTCCTTGCAATTCGCTATGGCTCCGCCAGTTCCAAGAGGGCTCTTCTCTTCGACAATTACTACTTCGTACGGAAGTGGGATATTTTCGAAGTGGTTTCTGATTTTCTCAATTCCATATCCAGAGGCGATAAGTAATTTGTCGACAAGAGATTCCGGCAGAACATCAACCACGTGTTCTATCATCGACTTGTCGAGAATTGGAAGCAAAGGCTTGGGGATCTCTTCTGTCCAAGGTCTTAGTCTAGTGCCAAATCCTCCGGCTAGGACCACAACTTCCATGACTCCCGCGACATGGATCTGCATTTCATCACTTCGTAATTTTTCTCAAACTTTAGAGCCGCATCTTTCAAGGGCCAACCTCGATTGGAGCGGTTCGATGAATATTCACGAGTATCAAGCAAAGTCGATGTTCCGAGAATCTGGAGTTCCTGTCCAGGATGGAGTTCATTGCACAACCGTCGAAGAAGCACTTCGAGCCTACGACTCGATGGGGATGGAAATCGTTGCAGTGAAGAGCCAAATTCATGCCGGAGGGAGGGGAAAGGGGAAACTGTTCTGCCCCAATTCGGGAGATTTACTTATGGAAGGGGGCGTAAAGGTTGCATCATCAAGGGCCGAGGTCGAAAATTTTGCCACAAACATTTTGGGTCACAAGTTAGTTACAAATCAGACCGGACCCCAGGGGAAAATGGTCAAAAATCTGTATGTGGAAGCCGGTTGTGATATTTCTCAAGAATTCTATCTTGCCATACTAGTCGACCGTGAGAAAGAATGCTTGCTCATCATGGGTTCAACAGAGGGGGGCGTCGACATCGAGGAGGTGGCTGAGAAAAATCCCAATGCTATTCACAAGGAGTGGTTTGATCCAACTAATGGCCTTGGAATCTCTAAAGCGAGCTCAATGGCCGATTCACTCGGGATAACGGGTGACTCTCAAAACTTATTCGTGAATTTGGCCACAAATCTTGCTTCTATGTTCGTAGAAAAGGACTGCTCAATGATCGAGATCAACCCTCTGGTTAGAACCGTATCAGGGGAAATGGTAGCACTGGATGCCAAAGTTAGTTTTGATGACAATGCCTCATTTAGGCATGCATGGAGAAAGGAACTTAGGGACCTTTCTGAGGAGTCAGATGTTGAAGTCAGAGCACACGAACACGGACTTTCCTATGTCGACCTCGATGGAAACATAGGTTGCCTAGTAAATGGTGCTGGTCTGGCAATGGCTACAATGGATGTAATCAAGTTGTATGGG
>CEOQ01043346.1_pt1 | contig 11327 bp, 10 predicted proteins | sample 361351 | NCBI WGS metagenome assembly CEOQ01 (sample SAMEA2619907, study PRJEB7988) | marine metagenome | biome: marine biome (ENVO:00000447); feature: deep chlorophyll maximum layer (ENVO:xxxxxxxx); material: "saline water (ENVO:00002010), including plankton (ENVO:xxxxxxxx)" | depth 60 m | reverse complement strand
TGACAAAAACTTGACAAAACTAACAAAAAACATAAAAATATGTACAAATATATTTGACACTAATAACTATGATAAAAATAGATGCAGAATTAGCGAAAAAACCTAGGCACTTAATACAGGTCGTGCACAGACGCACAGGTATAAGTTCTGACGTTATTAGAGCTTGGGAAAGACGTTACAATGCCGTTATTTCGCATCGTACAAGTACTAATCGAAGATTATACTCTGATTCAGATATTGAAAAACTATCTCTTTTGAAGCGGGCAGTTAATTCAGGCAGAAGAATTGGTGATATAGCAAGTTTATCTTATGATGATCTGTTTGAACTAGTCATGGGGGATGAATCAAATAAATCTGTTACGTATACAAGACCAAGCACTGGAACAATTATGGAACTATTTGATGAAGCAATTACAAATATAAAAGAAATGAATGCTCTTCAACTTGATATCACGCTTTCAAATGCAGTAGCAATGTTAAACACAACAGACTTTTTATTAGAATTTTTAAAACCATTACATAATCATGTGAATGATGAGTGTAAAAGAGGAACTCTGCGTTATGTTCAAGAAAAAATAGCAAAAGTTTCGATTCGTAGTTGTTTAAATAACTTGTATTCAAAGTACAGATCCCCCAAGGATCGTGGCCCTAAACTAGTCATAGGGTCTTTAATTGCAGAATATGAAAACCTAGATACTTTAATGCATATCATAGTTGCACAGAATATTGGTTGGGATGTGACATACGTTGGAAACAATCTTCCTCATGATGAAATCATTTATGTAGCAAAAGAAATTTCCGCACAAGTTTTAGTTTTAGCTTTAAATAATCCACGAGATATAGCAAGAAAAAGCTATGAGATTAAAACTATTAAAAACAATGCTGATAAAGAAGAGAATATTGTCTTGATTGGACATGAGGCCCTTGAATACCGTTCACTAGCTGATGATGTTCAAGCAATTATTTCTCAAGATATGAGTTCGTTTCGCCTTACATTAGAAAGATTTTATAGTTTAATCAGATAAATACTTCATTAATTCATTAATAGAAATAATTTCTTTTTGTATATTATCTTTTTTATCTAAATTCTCCTTAATGATTGAAGAAGGTGCTTTTTCAATAAAGTCTTTATTATTAATTTTTTGATTGACTTTATCTAACAGACTTTCTAATAGCGATAGGTTTTTCTTTAATCTAGAAAGCTCTTGATCAACATCAATTATCTTTTTTATTGGAATTAGAGCTTTTAAATCTTTTAATGTAATTGTTATACAATCTTTAATATTATATGATTTTTCGTTCCAAAAGATTTTATTCACTTTTGCTAAATTTTGGATTATAAAATCATTTTCTTTTATTATAGATTCATAATTAGGTTGGTTTGATAAGAAATATACATCTATTTCCATTTTAGGGTGTATATTTAAATCACTTCTAGTTTTACGTATGGAATTAATAATATCCATAACTGTATTTACGTTCATTGAAACAGCATTATCTAGAAATAGTTTTTGTTGTAACGGAAATTTTGAATTAATTAGAAGTTCATCAGGTGTATAATTTCGTTTATGCATTTCCTCCCAAATTTCTTCAGTTATATAAGGAATTATAGGGTGACATAATTTGAGTATTAATTGTAAACTATTAATTAATGTATCTTTTGTAGAGTCAACACCGCGAGCAATCATGATTTTTGCTATTTCTAAATACCAATCACAATATTCATACCAAATAAAACTATATAGGGACCCAGCTATCAAATCGAATCTGAAACTAGAGAAATGTTTTTTATAGTCAGAAATAATGTCATTTAATCTTGTTAAGATCCACTTATCGTATAGAGATAGAGATTCATAGTTAATTTTCTGATTATATTCTTTGAGGTCAACCGTCATAAAAACAAACCTTGAGGCATTCCATAGTTTGTTGCAAAAATTCCTATAACCCTCGATTCTATTTAAATCAAAGTTGATATCTCTACCTGTCGAGGCCAATGCACTAAAGCAGAAACGAAGTGCATCTGCACCATATGGTTTTATACCATCAGGAAATTCTATCTTTGTTTTTTTAATAATCTTTTCTTCGAGTTTAGGTTGAACTAAATTAGATGTTCTTTTATCTAGTAAATCTTGGAGATTTATTCCGTCAATTATATCTATAGGGTCAATTATATTGCCAAGTGATTTAGACATTTTCTTTCCTTCAGAATCTCTTACCAATCCATGTATGTAAATAGTTTTAAAAGGAATTTTGTTAGTAAATTTCAATCCCATCATTACCATTCGTGCAACCCAAAAGAAAATGATATCAAAACCCGTAACTAAAACATTTGTAGGGTAAAAATTTTTAAATTCATTTGTCTCTTCTGGCCATCCTAACGTTGTAAATGGCCAAAGTGCAGAAGAAAACCAAGTATCAAGAACATCTTGGTCTTGAGTTAGTTTAAGATTTTTATCAAGTTTATATTTTTCCCTTACTTGATTCTCATCATTCCCAACATAAATATTGCCTTTATTATCAAACCAAGCTGGAATTCTATGACCCCACCAAATTTGTCTACTTATACACCAGTCTTCTATATTTTCTAACCAATTAAAATAAACCTTTTCCCAGTTTTTTGGTACAAACTTTATATGCCCGTCCTTAACTGCTTTTATTGCGGGTTCAGCCAAGCCATCCATTTTCATAAACCATTGGTCGGTTAACAGAGGTTCAATTATTTCTCCAGATCTGTCTCCAACAGGAATAGAAGTTTTATATTTTTCTTTTTTTACTAATCTGTTTTCTTTTTCCAATTTTCTCAGAACTAATTCTCTTGCATCATGAATATTAATATCTACCAGATCTTTAGTAACTTCAGAATTAAGTGTCCCATTTTTATTTAATATATTTATGGTGTCTAATTTATGTTTTTCTCCTAATTTATAGTCGTTAAAGTCATGACCCGGTGTAACTTTGACACATCCAGTTCCAAAGTTCATATCAATTGATTCATCTTGTATTATTGGAACTTTCCTCTTTATAAATGGTATCTGAATATACTTATTGATTAAATGCATATACCGCTCATCTTTAGGATTGATACAGACAGCAGTATCACCAAATAATGTTTCTGGTCTTGTTGTTGCTACAGTAATCTTTTCTTTACTATCAACAACATCGTAATCAATAAAAAATAACAAACCTTCTTTTTCAATATTAGAAACTTCTAGATCTGAAATAGCTGTTTGAAGCTTTATATCCCAATTAACAAGCCTATTTTTCCTATATATAATTTTTTTATCATATAGGCTAATAAAAACCTTTTGAACAGCATCACTTAATTCATCATCCATAGTAAATCTATTTCTCTTCCAGTCTGCCGAAGACCCAATTCTTTTTGTTTGATTAATAATTGTATTTCCAGATTTTTCTTTCCATTTCCAAACTTCTTTCACAAAATCATCTCTATTAAGAGATTGTCTTGTTTTACCTGATTGCTTGAGATTATTTTCAACAACAATTTGAGTTGCTATTCCTGCATGATCAGTTCCTGGCTGCCATAAAACGCTTTTGCCAAGCATTCGGTTATATCTTATAAGAATATCAATAATAGTATGCTGAAAGGCATGCCCCATATGTAAAGTGCCAGTTACATTTGGTGGAGGAAGAACAATAGAGTAATTAGATTTAAATTCTTTAGGTGAAAAACAATCATTTTCCATCCATTTTTCATAAATCTTTTTTTCAAGATTAGAAGGAGAGTACTTTTTTTCCATTATTTATATTGTCTCATGCTTTACAATAAAATTATTATTTTTATAGAATAGATAATGTTCTCTTGAAATAGTTTTTTGGTTTTCCTTTGGAAGTACGAATTCTACGATTTTTTCAAAATCTTCCCAATCTTTTGGTATCTTATGGCTTAAATTAAACAGAACTTTGAAAGAAGATGAATCAAATGTCTCTGATAACGAATTTTTATTACAAATAACAACTGGAGCTGGCATGTCAATATTTTCATCAGTTGAGTGAGGTATGAAGCTTATTTGTTCGAAAGTCCATAGCAAAGAATCTAAATCTTTTATCTGTTGATCATCTTGAGTATTTACAAGAATCTTATATTTATTTTTATAAAAATGTTTGATGACTTGGCAAATGATTTGGTTAAGTTTTTCTGGTTCTTTAATTATATAAAAAAAAGCTTCGTTCTTCAATTTTGTTGGTTGGATAAAATAAAATCTGTTAACAAACTAACTGGTCTGCCAGTAGAACCCTTATCTTTTCCAACTTCCCAGGCTGTACCGGCTATATCTAGATGAGCCCACTTAATATCATCAGTAAATTTAGCTAGGAAAGCTGCTGCCGTTATAGCGCCTCCATATCTACCACCAATATTTTGTATATCAGCAAAATTTGTTTTAAGTTCATCAAAGTAATCATCATAGAGAGGTAATTGCCAAACCCTGTCGCCTGTTCTGTCTCCAGATTTTTTTATTAAATCTGCTAATTTCTGATCATTCGCAAATAGACCGCTTGGGTATTTCCCTAATGCTACTGCACACGCTCCAGTTAAAGTTGCCATATCAATAATATATTTTGGTTTGAATTTTTTTGCATAAGTTAATGCATCTGCTAATACAAGTCTTCCTTCTGCATCAGTATTAAGTATTTCAATAGAAATACCAGACATACTTGTGACAACATCACCTGGTCTTGAAGCATTACCACTTGGCATATTTTCAGCACAGGCTAGAATACCAATCACATTTGTTTTTAATTTCATTTCAGCGCATGTTTGTAATGCGCCAATCACACTTGCTGCACCTGACATATCAAATTTCATTTCATCCATTGCTGAGGAAGGTTTTATAGAAATACCGCCAGTATCAAATGTGATACCTTTTCCAACTAAAATAATGGGTTTCTTATTTTTCATTGGCAAGTGTTTTATGATTACAAGTTTTCCAGGTTCCTTACTACCCTTTGAGACGGACAAGAAGGATCCCATTTTTAATGATTTCATTTTCCCTTCATCAATAACATCAACTTTAATAGAGGAATTAATTTTTTTTAATTTTTTAGCTTCATTACTAAGGAATGTTGGTGTGCAAATATTCGGAGGTGTATTTCCAAGATCTTTAGCTTTACTAATGCCATTAGATATTGATTTGGCAGCTTTGGCAAAACCATTATATTTATTTTTATTAGAAGCTTTTTTCATTAATAAAATACATTTTTTTAATGAAGTTTTATTCTCATCTTTTTTCAGTGAAAAATTGTATAAAGCAGTTTCTGCACCAATTATTATAGTTCTTATAGTTATTTCATCATTACCTAAAGAAAGATTATTAATATCCAATAAAATGTTTTTGGTGTTAATTTCGCTAACTTTTTTTATTATACTGAAGATTGATTTAGTTAGTGAAGATGGACTATATTTCTTTTTATCTCCTAATCCAAATACAATTATTCTGCTTTTAGCATTATGAAAAATCTGATGCGTTCCTATTTCACCCTTAAATTCTGCATTTTTAATACTATTGACAATGTTTTCATTAATATCCTTATCTACTACTGTCTTAATATGGTTAGTTTTTTTATCATTAAATATCCCTAATATGTGATAATCGCAGGGTTGTTTGGCATCAATTCTATTTATTACCGAATATTCCATAATTCTTCCTATATATAAATTTGCTTGAAAATACTTTAATAGATTAACATTTTTTCATAAAACTTGTAAAATTTAACTATATATTTCAAATATGTTAAAAATCTTAAGAAAATATTTAATTACCGAAACGGCATATGCAATTATCACTGTATTACTAATTTTATTAATTATCTTATCTTCTAATACAATGATGAGGCTTATTGAAGAGGCAGCTGAAGGGAATTTTCCAACTTATTTACTTTTCCCAACTATACTAATTAAAATTGCGCAGTATTTAATATATCTTATACCTATCAGTCTTTTTTTTGGCATTATTTTATCTCTTGGAAGGTTATACAATACGAATGAAATGGCTGTTATATCCTCAGCCGGTGTTTCACCAGAAGATTTTGCCAAACTTCTAATACCGGTTATATTGCCTGTAAGCATCATAGTTTCCTTATTTACATTATATTTAACACCTTTAGCATCAGAATATCGAAGCAAACTTGAACATAGATTAAAAAATGAAGAAAGAGTAGAGGAAGTATCTCCAGGCAAGTTTAATTCATCCAGTAGTGGAGCATCAACTTTTTTTGTCCATGACATTATCGATGGTAAATTAAATAAAATCTTTTTTAGCACTAAAAGCACAAAACATGGTTCTACTGAAACAGCACAAACTGCAAAATATTTTTATGATGATGAAGACAATAAGTTTCTACAGTTAGAAGAAGGAGAAATTTATCAACTGATAGGAGATCAAGGAGCTACAAGAAAAACTAAATATAAAGAACATGCCGTACAACTAGAGCAAATACTTCCTACTTATATTAGTGATAAATCTTCAAGTAAAACAACATATGAGCTTTTCTTTAGTGACACTAATGAGGATAGCGCAGAACTACAATCTAGATTCCTATTGCCGTTAGCATCCTTGCTGCTTGGGTTTATTGCAATTCCAATAAGTTACTGTGCGCCAAAAAAAGGGAGATATGCAAAAGTTTTTGTTGGCGCATTATTATATTTTTTTTATTTTGTTAGTATGTCAGTTGCAAAAAAAATGTATATTCTAGGACAAACACCAAGCTTTTTGGGAATTTGGTGGATACATATTTTTGCCATTATATTTCTTATATATCTTTACTACATTGATTCAACGTCTATTAGAGATAGAGGCTAATGGGAATATTAAATCTATATCTTTTTAAACGTTTTATGTATGGGTTTGTACTAAGCCTCGTTGTTTTGCTTTCTATAGAAACTTTTCTTTCATTAACTGGAGAATTAGAAGATCTAAATACTGGTAACTACACGTTTCCTGTATTACTCGAGTATACCCTATTAAACGTTCCTCGAAGCATACAAGACTTATTTCCTTATGCTCTTTTAATTGGAGCAATGCTCTCATTAGGTGCTATGGCTGCAGATTTAGAATTTGTTGCAATACAATCTGCTGGAGTATCAGTGACACAAACTATTTTAGTAATTTTAATTCAAACATTCTTTGTCTCTGTAATTTTTTACACAATTTCTAATTTCTCTATTCCTAATTTAAATAAGAAAGCTGAGAGCATTAAAAATCTTGCTCTTAATAAGAAGGTAGTTCATAAAGCTAATGGAGTTTGGTTTAAAGATAAAAATAAATTTATAAATATTGACGAAGTGTATTCAAATAGCCATTTAAAAAATATATCAGTTTTTAAATATGATTATAGTCTCAAATTGCAGTCTTTAAGACATATAGAAGAGGCATCATTTAAAGATGGAATTTGGACTCTTAAAGGTGTTAAAGAAACATCATTTAAAAGTAGGCCCATTGAAACTAGACATTATCATAGCCAGAATGAAGTCAAATTTATAGATCCAAAACTATTAGATGTCACCATACATAAGCCCCACAACCTTTCCATAGGCGATGTTATAAAAAATATTGAATATTTAAATGAAAATAAATTAGATGATAGTATACAAAAAAGAATTTTTTGGGAAAAACTGCTTAAACCATTTTCTACTGTAATTATGATATTTTTAGCGATGCCTTTTTTATTTGGAAAATATCGTACGAATACTCAAGGTAAGAGGATAGTGATAGGGCTTTTAATTGGGATAATATTCTTTGTCACTACGACCATGTTGCCTAATTTGGGTACCGTTATAGGTCTTTTCCCATTCCTTAATGTTCTTTTGCCAAATATTTTATTTATTATAATTGGTTATAAATTATATAGACATCAATTAGAATTAGGTCTTCAATAATTATTTTTTTGTTACAAGTTTTGTTTTAGATAAAGTATCTTGTAATGACTTCTTATTGAATAGTAGAAATATATGCCCTCCTAATAGAGCAACAATAAGTCTAACTAATGCTTGAAGGTATGTAATCTTACGTTCTCCGTTATTATTAACAACTAAAGTCTTCCAAGCTTTCATACCTAGGGTTTGATTATGATTTACCCAAAACCACGAATAATAGAATACTGTTATACCTAATAAATAAATTTTATAAAGGATATTTTCATAACCAATAGCATGGCCATCTGTAAAAAAATGTAAAGGAATAGTGGCAAAAAATAAAACTGAAAATAAAAGCAACAAATCATATGTATTTATTAGCAATCTTTTTATTAATCCTATTTCAGAAAATACTTCTTGATTCATATTTAAAATTTATTAGAGAAAGGAAGAACTTCTACATTATCTCCTTTTTTAATTTTTGAAGTATTAGCTGGAAGTCTGATATAACAATTTGCCATAGCTAGTGAAGTAAGGATGTTAGAACCTTGCATTCCAGTTGTCTCAACAAAATATTTATTTTTTAACTTTACCAATTTCGCACGCTGATATTCCATGCGTCCCTTTTTCTTATTAATTGTAGATTTAGTTATTGCATTTATGAATAAAGGGTTTTTTATATTTTTGTTTAACATTTTTTCAATTGCAGGTAATACAAATAATTGAAAAGTAATTACTGTTGATACAGGATTTCCTGGTAAGCCAAAAAAATATGAATTTTTTATATTACCAAAAGCCAAAGGTCTTCCAGGTTTGATAGCAATCTTCCAAAAATTAATCCTGCCTATTTCATCCAGAATATCTTTTACATAGTCAGCTTCTCCAACTGAAACTCCACCTGTGGTAATGATAAAATCAGAATCCATGGCAGCTTTTAAAAATTTCTCTTTAAGTTTTTTCTTATTATCTTTGACAACCCCCATGTCTTTAACCTCTACTGGAAGCTCTGATAATAGCCCATGTAGTAAATATCTGTTGCTGTCATATATCTGACCTTCTTTTAATTTTTTACCTACTTGGGTTAATTCATCACCTGTTGAAAAAAAAGCTACTACAGGTTTTTTAATCACTTTTATATTTTGAATACCAATAGATGACATAATGCCTAAGTCAATAAAATTAATTTGTTTTCCTTTTGGTATAACCGTAGAAAGTTTTTTTATATCTTCACCAACATACCTCACGTTTTGCCCCGCCTTAATTCTTTCGGGGAATTTGATTAATCCATTTAGAGTCCTAGTCATCTCTTTCATAATAACTGCATTAGCATTTTTCGGTATGACAGCTCCAGTCATTACTTTTACAGTTTCATCTTTATTTAACTTTTTTAGATAAGGTTTTCCGGCATAAGATACGCCAACTTCTTTTAAGCAAAAATTATTTTTTAATAAAAGATTTTTTGTATTTATGGCATAACCATCCATTGCAGAGTTTTTAAAAGTTGGGATATTAATTTTAGAAACTATGTTTTCTGCAGCAATTCTTCCAAGGGAATTTTTTAAATTCATTTTTTCATATTTCTGACTATTTTTTATAGTCGAGACAATCATTGATAATGCTTTTTCAACACTTATTGCTGAACGATCAAACTCATTAATACAGGTGTTTTTATTGAATTTAGTCATGTTTTTGTATTTATTATATAAATTATAGTACAATTATAAATAGCATGTAAGATAAGATAATTATTTTGAAAACAGCATCTCAAAACTCTATTATTGAAAATTTTTGTGATTCTTTGTGGATGGAAAAGGGCTTAGCAAAGAATACGCTTGATGCATATGCTTCAGATTTGATTCAAGTTTCAAAGTGGTTAAAAAATAATGCAAAAGATTTTTACAGTTGCACTAAATCTGATTTAAATTTATTTCTTGCGTCTAAAATAGACTCTGGAGATTCTGCGGCTTCAGTTTCAAGGTCACTATCATCAATCAAAGGTTTTTTTAATTGGTTGATTAGAAATAATCATATCAAAACTAATCCAACTGAATTACTTGAATCACCTAAATCTAGAAGAACTTTGCCAATAAATCTAAGCGAAGAAGATGTCAATAAATTACTTAATGCGCCGAATATTTCAACAAATCAAGGTTTAAGAGACAAGTCTGTTTTAGAAATATTGTATGCGACTGGATTAAGAATTTCAGAGCTTGTTAATTTGAAAGTTGACCAAATTGATTTAAAACGTGGAATAATTAAAGTATTAGGGAAGGGAAGTAAAGAAAGAATTGTACCAATAGGTGAAAATGCTTTATCTTGGCTAAATATATACATGAATAAATCTAGATCAAAGTTTATATTAAATGATGAAAACTCTTTTTTATTTTTAAGCAATAAAGGTAATAAAATTTCAAGAAAATCCTGTTGGACCCTAATACATAACTATGCTAAAAAAGTTCTGAACACTGATAAAATTTCACCACATAGTTTAAGACATGCATTTGCGACGCATCTTTTGAATCATGGAGCAGATTTAAGGTCAGTACAAATGCTACTTGGGCATTCAAGTCTCTCCACAACTCAAATATACACCCATGTTGCAAAAGAGAGATTAATACAATTTCACACTAAGTATCATCCTAGAGGTTAAATAATGAGGTTTTTTAATATTATTTTTTTAACATTGTTTTTATCAAGCTGTACTCAAACAACAGATGAATTGGATCAAGCAAAAGACGCTATCACACAGTCTTATCCCAATCTACCTATTGAAAATATAAGAAAGGTTGATGAAAACTTTTTTGAAGTAGTTATTCAAGGCGAAATTTTTTATCTCAGCTCAGATCATAAATATTTTTTTGCTGGAAATGTTATTGATGTCAAAACAAAAGAAAATATTACTGAGACTTCGAGAAAAGGAAGAAGGCTATCTATATTAGAAACTTTAAAGACAGAAAATATGATTGTCTATAAACCAGAAAAAACTGATTATGTCCTTACTGTGTTTTCTGATACATCTTGCCCATATTGTCAGAAACTGCATGAAGAATTAGATAAATTGATTGAGAATAATATTGAAATAAGATATATATTATTCCCTAGATTTGGACAGAATAGTGATGCTTATGTGCAAATGATTTCAATTTGGTGTTCAGAAGATAAAAAACTTGCCTTAGATAACGTGTTTGATGATAAGACTATTGAGCAAAACACTCAGTGCGATAATCCTATGATTGAAAATCTAGATTTAGCGCAAAAACTCTCTGTTACTGGAACCCCAATGATGTTTACCGAAAATGGTACAGTAATACCTGGGTATCAGCCTGCAGATGAAATCATAAAGTTTCTAAGCAGTCTGTAATTAGTCTCCCAGATATTTTTTATACCTCTTTTCTTCTGAATTGATATGATCCTCAATTTCATTTATATAATCAGTTTCTTTTTGATATTTCTCATC
>CEOQ01046838.1_pt1 | contig 11334 bp, 11 predicted proteins | sample 361351 | NCBI WGS metagenome assembly CEOQ01 (sample SAMEA2619907, study PRJEB7988) | marine metagenome | biome: marine biome (ENVO:00000447); feature: deep chlorophyll maximum layer (ENVO:xxxxxxxx); material: "saline water (ENVO:00002010), including plankton (ENVO:xxxxxxxx)" | depth 60 m | reverse complement strand
AGAATCTCACAAAGGTCCTGAACCAGAAGGTTCAAAAATTCAAGATCAAGCAACTGGTTGGAATAGTAATTACAAAAGTGGTTTAGGTGTAGATACAATCAGCAGCGGTATAGAAGGTGCATGGACATCTAATCCGATCAAATGGGATATGGGTTATTTTGATAATTTATTTGGTTATGAATGGGAATTAACAAAAAGTCCAGCTGGAGCTCATCAATGGAAACCTAAAGAAAATGGAAGTGCAGCTGGGATGACTCCAGATGCTCATATAAAAGGTAAAAAAAACCTTCCAATGATGCAAACAACAGACTTGTCACTAAGATTTGACCCTGAATTTGTAAGAATTTCAAAGCGTTTTCACAATGATCCCGATGAGTTTGCAGATGCTTTTGCTCGTGCTTGGTTTAAGCTTACACATAGAGACATGGGTCCTAAAGTAAATTATTTAGGAAGTGAAGTGCCAAAAGAGGATTTGATTTGGCAGGATCCAATTCCTAAAAATAGATTTAAACTTAAAAACAAAGATATTAAAATTCTAAAAGCAAAAATAGTCAAGTCAGGGCTTTTAGTATCTCAATTAGTATCTACCGCTTGGGCTTCTGCTTCTACTTTTAGAGGATCAGACAAAAGAGGTGGTGCTAACGGAGCGCGCGTAAGACTTGCACCACAAAATACTTGGAAAGTAAATAATCCTTCTCAGCTTTCTAAAACAATTAAAGTTTATGAAAAAATTCAAAAAGGATTTAACTCTAAAAAGAAATATGTGTCTTTAGCAGATTTAATTGTCCTTGGAGGAAATGTTGGTATTGAGAAGGCAGCAAAAGATGCCGGTAAAAAAATCAATTTAACTTTTTTACCTGGAAGAGGAGATGCTTCTCAAGATCAAACTGATATACATTCTTTTAATCTCTTAGAACCACAAGCAGATGGTTTTAGAAACTATGCAAACTCTGAAAGCGCTACACAAGCAGAAAATTTGTTAATTGACAAAGCACAGCTAATGCAGTTAACAGCTCCAGAAATGACAGTTCTAGTTGGAGGAATGAGAGTGCTCGGAACAAACTTTGATGGATCAAAGCAAGGTGTATTTACAAAAAGACCTGGTAAATTAACAAATGATTTCTTTGTTAATTTACTAGATATGAATGTTAAATGGAAAGAAACTTCTAGTAAAGAAGTTATATTTAATGGTGTAGATCGAAAATCAGGGAAAGTTAAATGGACGGGTAGTAGAGCTGATTTAATTTTTGGTTCGAATTCACAGCTTAGAGCATTAGCGGAGGTATATGCAACAGATGACGCATGTGACAAGTTTGTAAATGATTTTTCAATTGCGTGGACTAAAGTAATGAATGCAGATCGATACGATTATTAAAAATAAAAATAAAAATAAAAAAACTTATGGCGGAAGTGAGTTTTAAAGATTTCTATCAGGTACCAGATTTAAAATTTGATATTTCCAAACTTAGAAAAGATTTAGATAAAGTTTTAGAAAAAAAAAAATTTCAATCTTCAGGAGTAACTCACTTTGGAGCTATTCCTTTAAATAGAATTCCAAATGATAAAAGCTCAATAGAAGGAAATAATGTACGCGGAAGGTATTGGACAATAGCAGATGAAACAGGAAAAGAAGTTTCAAGAGATAAATATATAGATGAGTCAAAATATACAGAACTTGTTACAGAATTTGAAGATACGTACTTTAAAGAAGTCTATGAGGTGTTAAAAAGCAGATATAAAATAGGAAGAGTTAGACTCTTACTAAAAGAACCAAGATCAACTTTAAGTTGGCACAAAGATCCAGAACCGAGACTACATATACCAATAATTACAAATAAAGGATGTATGATGGTTATAGAAAATGTTGCTAAACACATGCCTGCAGATGGCAAAGTAACAATTACTAACAATAAGAAATTTCACAATTTTTTTAATGGAGGGGAACAGGCTAGAGTACATCTAGTTGCTTGTGTTCTAGAAGATCCTTTTAATTAGTTGGGTAATTTTCCCCAAAATTTATCAAACAGCATCCATCCGGAAAAATCTTTCACAGATGTTTTACACCAGTTTTTCTTACATTTATTAAGTATAATTAATTTTCCTTTTTCTACAACAGCAATTGGTTCAGAAAATTTTGTGGGTTTAGAAAAAATAAATTGATTTTCAATTAATATTACCGAAGTTGATTTTTTTAATTGTGAAGAATGTATCCATCCACTATTGTGCTTGTGATCAATAATTCTTTTAAAATTCTCTTTTTTATCAATTACTTTTATTGGTAAATATTTTTTTAAATAAACGTATTTAATTGGATATTCAAAGCTTGGACCATATCTCACGTTTACTTTGTTATTTTTAAGCATAACAAATTCATCTGCAAATGTAATTTGAATTGGAAAAATAAATAAAAAATAAATTATAGATGCAACTATTAACCGCATATACATTTTTTTATTTTTTTGAATTTAACTATTCTTAGTTTTAAATTTAATGTATTTAAGATCAATATTGAATTATTTAAAACATTTTTAGTTTCTATAATTGTTTTTATAATTTCATTTGCTTGCAAGGATCCAATAATGTTTGCTGCCGTTCCGAGAATTCCTTCTTGATCACAGTTTAAAATTTCATCAGAAGGTTTTTCTTGATAAAAACATTTTAAACATGCGTTTTTATTATTTTTAAAATTAAATACAAAAATATGTCCATCAAACCTGCTAATTGCACCAACAATTAGTTTTTTTTTATATTTAATAGACTTTTCATTTAATAAAAATTTTGTTTCAAAATTATCAGAAGCATCAACAATAATTTGATATCTCGAAATTAATTTATCTATATTTTTTTTATCAATTTTTTTTTTATAAATACCTACTTTGACTAATGGATTTATTTTTTTTAGTTTTTGTTTCAATACTTCAACTTTATATTTATTTATGTCGGTTGTATTAAAGAGAGTTTGTCTATTCAGATTAGATAATGAAATTTTATCATAGTCAATTATTCCAATTTCTCCAACACCAGCTCTACATAATAAATCAGCTATAGGACATCCAAGACCTCCCGCCCCCACTATAAATACTTTTGATGTAGAAATTTTCTTTTGGCCAAATATACCAATGTTTTTAAGAACTATTTGTCTAGAATATCTATCTAAATAACTTTTATTTACTCTATTCATTTTCCAGTAGAACCAAAACCACCTTCTCCCCGAATTGTTTTTGGTAAATCATTTACCTCTTCAAAAGTAGCTTTGATTACAGGAGCCAATACCATTTGAGCAATTCTATCTTCATTGTTTACTTTAAATTCTTTAGTTCCATGATTATAAAGAATTACTTTCAATTCTCCACGATAGTCACTGTCAATCGTGCCTGGAGTATTTAAAATCGAAATATTATTTTTGGCTGCTAAACCAGATCTAGGTCTTATCTGTACTTCTGTGTTATCAGGAATTGCTATTGATAGTCCTGTGGGTATTATCTCTGATTTTTGTGGCATTATAGAAATAGACTTCTCTAAAAATGCCATAAGGTCCATTCCTGATGAACCATCAGTTTTATATTTTGGTAACTTAACTTTAGAATTAAGTTTTTTTATTAAGATTTTAACCATTTGCTTTTAGTTCACTAGAAATCTTTTCTACTAACTCTTTAGCAATCATTTCCTTGGTGTTAAATGAAATATTTTCAATATTTGATTTATTTTTCCGAAATACTTTGACCTCATTATATTCGCTATCAAATCCTATTTCCTTATTTGATACATCATTTGCAACTATCCAGTCACAATTTTTCTCATCTAACTTTTTTTTTGAATTTTCTTCTAAATTATTAGTCTCTGCTGCAAAACCTATAACAAGTTTAGGTCTTAGCCTGTTATGTTTTGAGGTATATCCAAGAATATCTTTAGTCTTTTCTATTTCTATTCTTTCAAAGTTTTCTTTTTTAATTTTTTCTATTTTCATTTGTTTTGATTTAAAATCGGTAACAGCTGCGGCAAATATTGCTACGTCTACCGGAAGGTTCTCAATAGTCTTTTCATACATTTCTTTAGCACTGTTTACATTTAGCATTCTAACACCTGCAGGCGAAGTTAAATTAGTTGGCCCAGAGATAAGTGTTGTTTTAAAACCTTTTTTTTGAAGTTCATCAGCAATAGCGTATCCTTGTTTTCCAGAAGATCTATTTGTAATAAATCTAACTGGATCAATATATTCTCTTGTCGGTCCTGCTGTGACTAATGCCTTAAAGTTTTTATTTTCTTCTAAATTTTTAAAATAATCATTTATTTCATTTGAAATTTCAACTGGATCAGACAATTTTCCAGACCCATATTCTCCACATGCCATCTCACCAATATCAGGGCCTATGATTTTGTATCCAGAAACAAGAAGTTTTTTCAAATTTGTTTTTGTTATTGAATTTTCCCACATTCTCACATTCATTGCAGGAGAAAGAAAAATATTTTTATCAGAGGCTAGTGCAACAGTAGTAGCTAGATCTTCGGCTAAACCATGACTTAATTGAGCTATTTTATTTGCAGTAACAGGAGCAAATATAATTAGATCAGCCCATCTAGATAAAGAAATATGATCCATTTCAGCTTCATTTTTAAAGTCAAATAAATCCGTATAAACCTTTCCATTCGAAAGTGAGCTAACTGATAAAGGCGTTATAAATTCAATAGCACCTTTAGTTAGGATTGTTTTAATTTTACAACCATTTTTTTTTAAAATTCTTATTAATTCTAGAGCTTTATAAGCTGCTATACCACCGCAGACTATCAACAAAATTTTTTTATTATTCAAATTTTTCATTTCGGAATTAAAATACCATGATCGATAAAATTACAAGAAATAATAAACCAATAATACTTTGATTTTTAAAAGATTTAAGTTCCATTTTTTTTTCATTTAAAGACGAATAAGTATTAGAACTTTGTGGAATTTGTCCACTTGCTAAATATGTTAAAGCTTGATTTGCTTTATCCATAATTTTCGGCAATTCAGGAAGTTTTTTTAAAACTTCAGAAGTATCATTTAAAATATTTCCAATTTCACTTATAGGATCTTTGGTTTCTTTAAGCCATTTTTCCAATACTGGCTGAGATATTTCCCAAATATTCGCATCTGGATCTAGTCTCCTCGCTACACCTTCAACAACAACCATAGTTTTTTGAAGAAGTAATAATTGTGGTTGGGTCTGCATATTAAATTTTTCTGTAATATCAAATAGTTGTTTTAACAATTTACCTCCAGAAATATTTTTTACTGATTGACCAAATATTGGTTCTCCTATTGATCTTAAAGCTTGTGCAAGCTCTTCAGTATTTACATTTTGAGGAACAAGGCTAGCGGCAATATGTACTTCAGCTACTTTTTTATAATCTCTCTTTATAAATCCATATAATATTTCTGCCAAAAATTTTCTATTTATTTTATCAATTCTTCCCATTATTCCAAAATCTATAAAAATTAATTGGCCATTAGTATCTACTAACAAATTTCCCTGATGCATATCTGCGTGAAAGTATCCATCTCTAACAGCGTGTCTTAAAAAATGTTGAATTACATCCCTCGCTAATGATTTTGTATTAACACCAAGAGATTTAATTTTTTCAACTTCTCTTATTGAAATTGCTTCAATCCAATCTAATGTAAGAACATTATCACTTGTAAACTTCCAATATATTTTTGGTATTGTAAAACCTGAATCATTAACTGTATTTTCATAAAATTCATTTGCAGCTGCAGCTTCAAATCTTAAATCCATTTCATGATTAGTAATTTCTTTTAATAAAAAAACTACTTCTACAAGTTTAAGTCTTTTTGTTTTTTGAACTAATGACTCAATCATATATGCCAATAGCATTAAAGCTTCTATCTCATCATTAAAAATTTTTTTAATATTTGGTCTTAAAACTTTAATTGCTACTTCTTTTAAAACTCCTCCTTCTTTAATTTGAGCTTTATGTACTTGTGCTATAGAGGCTGCAGCAATTGGCTCTGAAATATTTATAAATTCTTTATAATTTTCATTTCCTACGCTTTTTTTTATTTCATTTAAAGCAAGGTCTTTTTGAAATGCTGGAACTTTATCTTGAAGAGCTTGTAATTGATCAGATAATTTTTCACCAATTATATCTGGTCTAGTAGCTAAAAATTGACCAAGTTTAATAAATGTAATACCCATTGACTCAATAGATCTACAGAGTCTTTCTTCCTCATTAATATTTTGCTTTAAATTTTTTTTACCAAATAAAGCTAACAAGCTAAAAAAAATTTTAATTAAAATAGGAATTTCGTAAATTTTAGAAATTATATTTAGAGCGTCTGATAGAGCTAATTTTCTACCAATTTTAAATAAAGTTATTAATTTTTTTATCATTAAATCTTCCAGCCACTATGTAAAGCTACGATTCCTCCATTTAGATTTATAAATTCACATTTTTCAAATTTATTTTTTTTCATCAGGTGAATTAGTTGTTCCTGACTTATAAATTCTTTAATACTTTTAACTAAATACTCATATGGTTTTTTATCACCAACAATAATTTCACCTACAACCGGTATTAATTTTGAATAATTTTGATATAGAAAATCCAAATAATCATTATCAATTTTTGAAAATTCAAGACATAAAAATCTACCACCCTTTTTTAAAACTCTATAAGCCTCTGACAAGCTTTTATTCAAATTTTTAGTATTTCTTAAACCAAAGCTAATTGAAAAATAATCAAATTGAGAATCTTTGAATGGTAATTTTTCAGCTGGTGCAATTTTCCAAGAAATATTTTTATAATCTTTAAGCTTATCTTTTCCTAATGAGAGCATTTTTTTGCTGGAATCAATACATTCAACTTTTGACTTATTATTTGTTGCATTTATGAAAAGTTCAGCAATATCACCTGTTCCACACGCAACATCAATTAATTTTTTTTTGGATTTAGGATTCATTGAATATATTAATTGTTTTTTCCAATATTTGTGAATTCCAAAGGACATTAGATTGTTCATTAGGTCATATTTATTGTAGACTTTGTTAAATACGTCCGAAACCAAGTTTTTTGTATTTTGTAGTTTTTGTTGCATTTTTATTTTTTTATTTATTAATAATATAGTCTCATATGCCAGAATTACCAGAAATTGAAGTAGTAAAACAGTCACTTGAAAAATATATAATTAATAAATTTTTATTAAAAATTATAGTTAAAAATAAAAAACTAAGATTTCCAGTTTCGAAAAATATACAAAAAAAATTAGCTAATCATAAAATTATAAATGTTAAAAGAATATCAAAGTATGTAGTAATTGAATTTAAAGAGAAATTATTTTTGATAATTCATCTAGGTATGTCAGGAACCTTACATTTAATTAGAAATTGGAATAATACTAAAAATACCAATTTAAGTTTTTATCAATCCAAAAGCCTTCCTAAAAAACATAATCATGTTTTTTTTAAATTTAATAATTTTTCTATAGCATTTAATGATCCAAGAAGATTCGGTTTTATAAAATTAATAAAAGGTAATAATAGCTTTAATAACTACTTTAGTAAACTTGGACCAGATCCTTTTACAAAAAATTTTAATTTTGAATATTTGAAAAAATATTTATTTAAAAAAAAAAAAAATATTAAAAATACATTGATTGATCAAAAGTTTGTATCTGGAATAGGCAATATATATGCAAGTGAAATTTTAAATTATTCAAAAATAAACCCATTAAAATCATCTGGAAAAATTAACAATAATGAAATAAATAAAATTATTTATTATACAAATAAAGTTTTAAAACGTTCAATAAAAAAAGGTGGAACAACAATCAAAAATTTTTTATCAATAAAAGGAAATCAAGGTTCTTATCAAAAAGAGTTTCGTGCGTATGATAGAGAAAATAGAAGTTGTAAAAACAAATTATGTTTGGGTACAATAATTAAGATAAATATATCAAATAGATCAACTTACATATGCAATAATTGTCAAAAATAATTAAAAATTTAATTGACCATATAAAGTAAGCAAGTTATACAATCGCGCAAATGGCAAATACTAAATCAGCAATTAAAACAAATAGAAGAATTCAAAGACAAACTTTAGTTAATAAGTCTAGAAAAAATAGATTTAGAAATGCAATTAAGAAAATTAACCTTTTAATTGAAAAAAAAGATAAAAAAGCAGCATTAGGCTACTTACCAAAATTAAATTCTGAGTTGATGAAAGTAGCCAAGACTGGAGTTATTAAGAAACAAAATGCTTCTAGGAATATTTCTAGAATTACTAAAAGAATCAACTCTTTATAATTGAATCAACTTATTGTAGATATTTTTGTGTTTTCTACAATATCTGTAAATAAATTAAGTAAACAAATTTGATCTAAATATAAAAAATTCTTTTACAACTACAAATTATTTTTTAGGAATGATTCAATCTTAGATTTTATTTTTTATTAAAAATTATTTTCAATTAGAGATTACATTTTTTTATAAAAAATAAAATTTATTATTTGCATATATTTATTATTTCAGATTAAACAAGGTTCAATGAAAAATTCCTTAAATCAAAATTTTAATCAACAAAATTCAGAAAGATTAAACTGGGAACTAGTTCAAGAAGATTTTAAAACTAAATTCGGAAAAGATGTTTTTGAAAGTTGGTTAAAAAAAATGGATCTTTTAGAAATAAATGAAAATAATTTAATAATTTCTGTACCAACAAGATTTATTAGAGATTGGATTACATCAAGATATTTGGATAATGTTATTCAGGTAATTAAATCTCATAAAAAAAATATTAATAGAATTGAATTTAAAATAAAATCAGTTTCTGCAGAAGTTTTAGGTGCAAAAAAAAATTTAAATGGAAATGAAAAAAATAATAGTATCATAGATTCAAATGTTTCATTTATTAAAGACTCTTTTATTCAATATAATAGAATAGATCCAAATAGAAATTTTGATAATTTTATTGTAGGACCAAGTAATAGTCTTGCGTATGAAGCATCTAAAAAAGTTACAGATAGTATTTCAAACTATAATCCTTTATATTTGTATTCCGGTGTTGGTATGGGAAAAACTCATTTATTAAATGCAATAGGTTTAAAACTCAAAACTAACAAAAAAGTAATGTTTATTTCAGCTGAAAGATTTATGTATCATTTTGTTAAATCAATTAAATCTAACGAAATGATTAAATTTAAAGATTACTTTAGGAACACAGATGTATTGCTGATTGATGATATCCAATTTATGAATGGAAAAGAGGCTTTGCAAGAAGAATTTTTTCATACATTTAGTGCTTTACTAGACAAAGGTTCACAAATTGTTTTAACAGCAGATAGACCTCCAAGTAAACTTAGTAGAATTCAAGAAAGAATTAAATCAAGATTCTCCGGGGGGCTAGTTGTAGACATACAAAACCCTGATTTAGGTTTAAGAGAAAAAATAATTAAAAATAAATTATCAGAACTAAATTTTTTGAATGGCAATAATGTTGTAATTTCCGAGGAGACACAAAGATTTATATGTTCTGAAATTAAATCAAGTGTAAGAGAATTAGTTGGAGCATTAAATAGAATTGTATCTTTCTCTAGAATATATAATCGAGTACCAAATCTATCTGAAACAAGAATTATTTTAAAAGATTTATTAAATATTTATGAAAATAAAGTAACCATTGATAGTATTCAAACTATAGTTTGTAAGTATTTTAAGATTGGCAAGAATGAAATGCTTTCCTCAAGGAGGTCAAGATATTTAGTTAGACCAAGACAAACTGCTATATATTTAGCAAAAATGCTTACTTCAAAATCTTTACCTGAAATCGGAAGATATTTTTCAAATAGGGATCATACTACAGTTATACATTCAGTAAAAACAATAGAGAAACTTAGAAAAGAAGATAACGAATTAAATGTAAAAATAGACACTCTAAAGAATAAGATTTTATATAACAAAGAAAATGAAATTTAGTGTAAATCAAAAAGATTTGCAAAACTCATTGAATTACTGCCAAGGTGTTATTGAAAAAAGAAGTACTTTGCCTATTTTATCTAATGTTTTACTTGAAGCCAAAAACGCAACACTTAAAATTACAGCAACTGACTTAGACTTAATATTTATACAAAACATCTCAAATATCGAAATATTTGAAGAAGGCGAAACTACTACTTCTTGTTCAATTATGTATGACATAGTAAGAAAATTTAATAATGAAAAGAAAATTAATTTTAATTTAGTAAATGAGAATAAAATAAATTTAGAATCTGATAAATCATCTTTCAATTTGAACTGCCTTAAAACATCAGAATTTCCCATTACAGAAGCAGATTTTAAAGAGAACGAGTTTATACTTAATTCAAAAAAAATACTTAAATTGCTTAACAAGTGTAAATTTTCAGCTTCTAATGATGAGACCAGACATTATCTTAGTGGGATATTTTTACATTTAACAGATAGTGACGGAAAAAAATTCCTAACGGCAGCTTCAACTGACAGTCATAGGATGGCAGTATCAAAAACTTTACTTGCAGAAGAAATAAAATTCGAGCCTGTAATTCTTCCTAAGAAAACAATTTTCCAACTATGTTCATTGCTTGATGATTATGATGGTGATGTAAAAATATCTAATTTAAAATCAAAGATTAAATTTGAATTTAATAATACAATTTTAATGTCAAAATTGATTGATGGAAAATTTCCAAATTATTTTCAAGTTATTCCTAAAGATAATCAAAAAAAATTAGAAATCGATTTAAAAACTTTTTTAACATCTGTTGATAGAGTTGCATCTGTTTCTTTAGATAAAAAAGATGGATTAAGAATGAATCTATCAAATAATAATTTAAATTTATCAGTTAATAATAGTAACAGTGGAGATGGTAAAGAAAGTTTATCAGTTAAATTTGACCATGAATTAGATATTAGTTTCAATCCAAGATATTTAATTGATGTTGCATCAAATATGGATGGAAATAAAATAGAAATTTATTTGAAGGAGTCAGGTTCGCCTGCTTTAATTAAAGACCCGTCAGATTTTGATAGTATTTATGTAATAATGCCTATGAAAGGCTAACTTATATTTTCTAACTCACCATAAAGATCATGCTCAAGTTTTTTTAGAAAATCATCAGGATTTAATCCAGCAGGTATATTTTTAAGAATGCTAACTGTTATAGTTTTATTTGAACTTAATTTTCCAGATTTGGGCCATACAATTCCAGAATTTAATGCCACAGGAACACAAACAAAATTTAGTTTTTCATAAATTTTTGAAGCTCCCTTTTTAAACGGTTGTTTATCATCTATTTGTGTTCTTGTTGCTTGTGGAAAAATT
>CEOQ01006450.1_pt1 | contig 11342 bp, 12 predicted proteins | sample 361351 | NCBI WGS metagenome assembly CEOQ01 (sample SAMEA2619907, study PRJEB7988) | marine metagenome | biome: marine biome (ENVO:00000447); feature: deep chlorophyll maximum layer (ENVO:xxxxxxxx); material: "saline water (ENVO:00002010), including plankton (ENVO:xxxxxxxx)" | depth 60 m | reverse complement strand
CAATATACTTTCTAGCAACTGAGATAAAATCTACTTCCTTATTATTAATATCAGCTAAATGCCTCCCGACTATCCAACCAGCATCCTTTAGCCCAAGAAAATTTTCGTTTTCCTCCTTTATAGATACCCTGGAGCCCATTGCTAAGCACCGTAAAACAGGTGATTTTATATCGGGATCTTTATAGACAAACGTCTTCAGTACCCCTACTTCGTGTGTCGCTGGTATGACATCTTTAGATAATCCGTTAATTTTTGCAAAACCTACGTAGCCGTCTGTTTGAGACTGACCCCATGCCCATTGTCCTAGGTTTTCGTAGACTATAAATGTTTCACCAAACAGTAATTCAGTGGCGAGCTCCGCCTCCTCGGCTGGTTTATCTTTTAGCGCCAAGACATTAGTCGTTACCCGATAAAGTACACCGTCGGAAAAACAGTCTGCTGTCACAAGTCCTTTTAAGTAACTTGCTGCAATTGTTGGGCGAAAGGCGTGTTCTCTTGGATCAAGCTTATTTCTGTTCAAGAGCGCAGTTCCTGAATCGCTTTGTCGAGGCCTCCCACGGTCAAAGGAAACATATTATGATCCAACAGTTCTTCCACCATTTCCACAGACCTAGTGTATTTCCAGTATTTTTCTTGTGTGGGATTTAACCAAACGCATCGGTCAAAATGGCTCTTAATTCTTTGTATCCAAACTAGACCCGGTTCTGGATTCATATGCTCAACACTGCCGCCAGCTACCGTAATTTCATAAGGACTCATAGAGGCGTCACCTACGAAAATGCATTTATAGTTGGAACCGTATGTATGCAAAACTTCCCAGGTTGGGATCTTTTCAACATGCCGTCGCCTGTTGTCTTTCCACATTGCCTCATAGGGACAGTTGTGGAAATAGAAATATTCTAGATGCTTGAACTCACTCCGCGCTGCTGAAAACAACTCTTCAGTCACTTTAATATAGGGATCCATGGAGCCCCCCACATCGAAAAAGAGTAAAACATTAACAGCATTATGTCTTTCAGGAACCAATTTTAGGTCTAGAAATCCTCCATTTCTAGCGGTTGACCTGATTGTATCCGTTAAATCCAGCTCCTCTGGCGCTCCTTCTCTAGCAAACTTTCTTAGCTTTCTAAGTGCTACCTTTATATTTCTTATCCCGATTTCCACTGTATCATCGAGATTTTTATATTCTCTTTTATCCCAGACTTTGACCGCTCTTCCCTGCCGTCCCGTCTCCTGACCAATTCTTACACCTTCTGGGTTATATCCGTCGGCTCCAAAAGGCGAGCGCCCGGCAGTACCAATCCACTTATTTCCCCCCTGGTGACGTTTTTTCTGTTCTTCAAGTCGCTTCCTGAGGGTCTCCATGAGCTTTTCCCATCCCCCCAAAGCTTCGATCTCTTTTTTTTCTTCCGGAGTTAAATGAAGCTGCGCAAGCGATTGCAACCATTCTTCAGGTATTTCCTTGCCAAATACTTCATCTAAAAGTTCTAGACCTTTAAAACAATGTCCAAAAACCTGATCAAACCGATCAATATGTCTCTCATCTTTCACAAGCGATGAACGCGATAAGTAATAAAAGTCATTTAAAGAATATTCAGCAACGCCATGTTTTACGGCTTCCAGGAAGGTAAGGTATTCTTTTAGAGAAACAGGTATTTCCGCCTTTTTAAGTGAGAAGAAAAAATTTGAAAACATTTCTGGAGATCCTCGACATTTATAATTCGATTAACTGCTAAAAAAGTTCATCTATTCACTTCTCGTTTTGCCAAGAATGCTAGACGTTCAAACAGATGCACGTCTTGTTCATTTTTAAGAAGAGCGCCATAGAGCGGCGGGATAATGTCCTTCTTATCCTTAAATTTTAGGGCCTCTGGCGGAATATCCTCAACAACCAACAGTTTTATCCAATCAAGCAACTCTGAAGTTGACGGCTTTTTTTTCAGTCCTGGTACTTCTCTGATTTCAAAAAAGGCATTCAGAGCTTCACGTAACATGTTTTTCTTTAATTTTGGGTGATGCACTTCGACTATTTGTTCCATGGTTTCAGTATCCGGAAATCGGATGTAATGAAAGAAACACCTACGCAAAAATGCATCCGGTAGTTCTTTCTCATTATTTGAAGTAATAATGACGATCGGCCTCTGCTTCGCCTGAACTCGTTCTTGCGTCTCGTAAACAAAAAACTCCATTCTATCAAGCTCCAGCAATAGGTCGTTTGGAAATTCAATGTCGGCTTTGTCTATTTCATCGATGAGTAAAACGACCTGCTCATCTGCCGCAAATGCCTCCCAAAGTTTTCCACGCTGAATGTAATTGGCTATATCATGAACCCGCTTTTCTCCTAACTGACTATCTCTAAGTCTGGAAACTGCATCGTATTCATAAAGTCCCTGCTGCGCTTTAGTTGTCGATTTTATATGCCATTCAATAATTGTCTTATTCAAAGCTTTTGCGACTTCATGAGCCAAAACCGTCTTCCCGGTGCCTGGTTCCCCCTTTATTAGCAAAGGCCTCTCGAGCGTTACTGCAGCGTTAACCGCTACCATAAGATCTTCAGTAGCAATATAATTTTCGGTTCCGGTAAACCTAATTTGGTCGTTCATCTGTACCTCGTTTTTAGATGGGAAAGTTTTTAAAGACATCCCGTAATTGATTTGTCTCTTTATTGATCCATTTTTAATATACAATCTTTTATTTCTTCAAGTGCTCCTGCCAAATTATCTACATTAGGCCCTCCAGCCTGGGCCATATCCGGTCTACCACCCCCACCTTTTCCTCCTAGAGCTGTTACTCCATGTTGTACTAGAGTAACAGCATTATATTTCTGGCTAAGATCCTCTGTAACGCCAACAACTAATGATGCCTTATTGTCAAAGCTTGCGACGACCGTAATTATTCCAGACCCAACTTCCTTTTTAAATTCGTCAACAAAGCTTTTTAACTCTCGTGGAGGAATGTCCTGAATAATTTTTCCAAGAAAAGTAATATTCCCTATCTTTATATTTTCATCATTTTCTGACCTGTTCATCCCAGGACTGGCTAGTTTGCGTCTTAGCTCGGCCACCTCATTTTCTAATTTTTTCTTATCCTCCAGCAGACTTATAACCCGATGGGGTAATTTTTCGAGAGTGGATTTTAAAGTGCGCGCTGTGATATTTAAAATTTCCTCTCTTGCATTGAAATGTTCGATTGCTCCATTTGCAGTTACTGCCTCTATACGCCTAACGCCTGAAGCAACTGCGCCTTCCGAAACAAGACGAAATACACCGATATCGCCCGTTCTCGATACATGCGTACCACCGCAAAGTTCTGTCGAATAGCGACTTTTAGTTGTCCCAACTTCAAATTGTCCCATTGAGACAACTCTAACTTCCTCACCGTATTTTTCCCCAAAAAGAGCCATCGCCCCAGCTTTTATAGCATCTTCCGGTTGCATAAGTTGGGTTACCACCTCGGTATTTTCTCTAATTTGTTCATTCACCTCAGTTTCCACTGTTTTCAAGGTTTCTTCTTCAACGGCACGCGGGTGACTGAAATCGAAGCGTAACTTCTGAGTATCGACAAGTGACCCCTTTTGCGTCACATGATCGCCTAAGTGTCTTCTCAAGGACTCATGTAATAGATGGGTAGCCGAATGGTTCGCTCGAAGACACGATCGATATTTAGTGTCTACTTTCATTTCAACAGTATCCCCCACTGAGATTATACCGTTTTCAATGAAGCCGATATGTATGAAAAGATCTCCCGCCTTCTTCTGAACATCTGTGACCCTTAATAAGGATCCACTAGCTGTAGTTAAACAGCCCGTGTCTCCAACTTGTCCACCTGCCTCGGCATAAAAAGGTGTTTGATTACAAATTACAGTAACTTCCTGATCTTCAGGAAACGCATCGCTTTTCTCAACGTTTTCCCCATTGATAATCAGTGCTATAATTACGCCTTCCGCTTGTTCGGTCGAATAACCTAAAAATTCAGTGGCTGTTGTCTGATCCCTGATATCCAGCCAAAAGTCATCGGTCGCAATCTCACCGGACCCCGACCAAGCAGCTCTCGCGGCGGCCTTCTGCTCTGCCATCGCCTTATCAAAACCCGCTAGGTCTACCTTCCTTCCCTGTCCGCGCAAGATGTCTTGCGTTAGGTCTAATGGGAACCCGTATGTGTCATATAACTTAAAGGCAACATCTCCCGGCAAGTTTTCGCTATCTGACAACTTTTGCGTGGCATCTTCTAATTGTCTTAACCCTCTAGCGAGCGTTTCCTTAAATCGTGTCTCTTCCAGTTTCAAGGTTTCGACAATAAGGCTTTCTGCTCTTATTAATTCAGGGAATGCTTCGCCCATTTGCCTCGTTAAAGCTGGAACTAAGCGCCAAACCAAGGGCTCCGCACAACCTAACAAATGTGCATGTCTCATGGCTCTTCGCATGATACGCCTAACAACGTAGCCACGGCCCTCGTTTGATGGAAGAACTCCATCGGCTATTAAAAAAGCTGAGGCTCTCAGGTGATCAGCTATAACTCTGTGAGAAACTTTAGCTGGGCCATCTGGATCTATACCAGATTCATTTGCCGATGCTTCTATTAGCGATCTCATAAGATCAATATCATAATTATCGTGACTACCCTGTAGGATTGCCGCAATGCGCTCTAACCCCATTCCAGTGTCAATAGAAGGGCTTGGAAGCTCGATCCGTTCCTCTTTCGTTACTTGCTCATACTGCATGAAGACTAAGTTCCAGATTTCAATGAATCTGTCCCCATCCTCGTTTGCACTGCCAGGAGGTCCACCTTCGATATCTTCCCCATGATCAAAAAATATCTCAGAGCAAGGTCCGCATGGCCCTGTATCACCCATAGCCCAGAAATTATCTGAAGTTGGTATTCTAATTATTTTCTGATCGTCCAGGCCTGCTATTTTTTTCCATAATGTTGCCGCGTCCTCATCCTCAGAATAAACCGTTACGAGCAACTTTTCCTTGGGTAACCCGAGATCTTTTGTCACTAAATCCCATGCATATTCAATCGCATTTTCCTTGAAGTAATCTCCAAACGAAAAGTTACCTAGCATCTCAAAAAAAGTGTGATGCCTAGCTGTGTAACCAACATTTTCAAGGTCGTTGTGCTTTCCACCAGCACGAACACATTTTTGAGATGTCACTGCCCTTTCATAATCTCGGGTTTCCCCACCCGTAAAGACGTTTTTAAATTGAACCATACCGGCGTTGGTAAAAAGTAACGTGGGGTCATTTCTCGGTACTAGCGGGCTTGAAGAAACAATTTGATGCCCATTTTTCTCAAAAAATTTTAAAAAAATGTCTCTGATTTGATTTGTAGTTTGCATATCTGTTTGGCCTCAAAAACGTCACTTAACCATATCTATATAAGGCGAAAACGTTAAGAGTTATTGTTTAATGGACCGCGTCGGTTAAGTCTAGTCACTGCTTCACCACTTGCATCATTTCTATTATGAAAAAAGGCACCCCGTAATTGCGGGGTGCCTAAATTCTTTTTGCAATAGTGGATTTAATACTAGTCGTCCACCTCATCCTCTACGTCAGGTCCTACAAGCATGGCTTCTGCAACTAAACCTGCGTTCTCTCGCACAGCGTTTTCGATAGTAGAGGCAACGGCTGGGTTTTCTATTAGAAACTTTTTTGCATTCTCTCGTCCTTGACCAATTCTTTCACCATTATAGCTAAACCATGCGCCCGCTTTTTCAACAATATTGGCATTCACCCCTAGATCCAACAGTTCTCCAGTCTTAGAAATTCCTTCCCCATACATTATGTCAAATTCAACTACTCTAAATGGAGGGGCCACCTTATTTTTAACCACTTTTACTCTTGTTTGATTACCTACTATATCGTCTCTATCTTTTATAGCCCCTATTCTCCTTATATCTAGACGAACTGAAGCATAAAATTTGAGTGCATTGCCGCCAGAAGTGGTTTCTGGATTGCCAAACATTACTCCTATTTTTAATCTTATCTGATTAATAAAAATCACAAGGCAGTTAGACTTAGAAATTGATGAAGTTAACTTTCTCAAAGCTTGGCTCATTAGTCTAGCTTGGAGACCCACATGCGTATCTCCCATTTCACCTTCTAATTCAGCACGCGGCACCAGAGCAGCCACCGAGTCTACTACCAAGACATCGATCGCGCCTGACCGGACCAGCGTATCGGCTATTTCAAGAGCCTGCTCTCCTGCATCAGGTTGAGAGATAACCAGTTCGTCGATATCAACCCCAAGTTTTTTTGCATATGCAGGGTCTAGGGCGTGCTCGGCATCAACAAATGCGCAGACTCCTCCCTTTTTCTGTGCCTCAGCAGCAGCATGTAGAGCCAATGTCGTTTTACCGGAACTCTCTGGACCATAAATTTCAATTATCCGACCTCTGGGAAGACCGCCAATACCTAGCGCTATATCCAATCCTAATGACCCAGTCGATATGGCTTCTATATCTACAGATTCTTGGGTCTGACCTAACTTCATAACCGACCCTTTACCAAATGCTTTCTCAATTTGACCAAGGGCTGCTTCTAATGCTTTCGACTTGTCCATAGTATCCTGTTCTAATACTCTTAATGGTGTTACAGACATATTAACTCTCCATTCTTAAATCTGTTATCGGCCTCTTGCAAACGAACTCTAAGTTAATTTATTGCTTAATTTTAGTTTTCTAATTTAACGAGCCTCAAAATTTGAACAAATTACGTGTCGAACCGTTTTCTCTTGTATTTGTACACTATTTGTTCCCATAAAAAAAGGCTATTTTCATGTTTTGTTCACGGCTATATCTAGGATTTGATATTTTATTGAACCAACATATGGCCCAAATCGCTCTATATTGTGATCAACAAAAAAGTCATACAACACAAAGTTTTATGCATTAATTAAGCTTTTTATTTTTCAATTGATATACATAACTAATCACTTCAGCTACAGCCTTGTAATGTTCTGGGGGGACTTCATCATCAATTTCGGCTGCCACAAAAAGCGCTCTTGCTAATGGCGGATTCTCCACTATTGGGACATTGTTCTCATTTGCAACATCTCTTATCCTAAAAGCGACTTCATCAACGCCTTTCGCAACTACTTTTGGTGCCGTCATAATTTCGGATTCATACTTCAAAGCTATCGCATAATGGGTTGGGTTTGTAACGACTACGTCAGCAGTTGGAACGGATGCCATCATCCGTTCGCGAGCTCTTTCAGCTCTTATCTGACGTAATCTACCTCTTATTAGTGGGTCTCCATCGGTTTGTTTTAGTTCATCTTTTACTTCTTGCTTGGTCATTCTCATTTGCTTTAAAAACTCAAACCGTTGGTACAGATAATCAAGCCCGGCAATAAAACCGACAACAAAAATCGCAGCGACAAACATCTGCAAAATTATCAATCTTGCCTCGTTTACAATAGTTGCTATATCCATTTGCATTAGAAGTTCAACACGGCTCAATTCTGGAATGGCAACAGCTCCCACAATACTAGCCACTATAATAATTTTAAATAATCCTTTAGCGAATTCGGTCGCAGATTTCAGACTGAAAAGCCTGAAAAAACCTTTAATGGGAGAGATGCGCTCGATGGATGGAATTAGGCTTTGTCCACTAAAAACAAGGCCGCTAACAATTAATTTAAAAAATATAGCCAATACAAGTATAACAAATACTAACGGCCCTAGCCCAATTGCTAGCTGCAGTAGTATATCCGAAAAAAGATTTCCTATATTGCCTAAATCAAGATTAATAGAATGAAATTTATCGAAAATTCCACCTGCCGCCAAATAAAGGTTTTCAGCCATAAATGGACCCAAAAACCCTGCGATAAGGGCACCACCGATCATAATTGCTAAGTGCGATACTTCTTGAGAGGTTATCACTTTACCCTTTTCGCGGGCATCCAAAAGTTTTCGGGGTGTAGCCTCTTCTGTTTTCTGCGATTGATCCTGTTCCTGGGACAAAACTTCTACCTAGTTTTAGTTGATCGTTAGAAACTGATTTAAATTCTTAGCATAATAGTCAAGAAAAATAGAGAATAAACCACTTATGATTATGGAAAAAATCAGCAACCCGCCAGCTAACTGAACGGGTAAGCCTACGAAAAAAATTTGCAGTTGCGGCATCAATCTGGCCAGCATACCAAGTCCCATAAAAAAGATAAGACTTATCACAATAAATGGAGCCGTTAATTGCAAGGCTAGCCGGAAGCTATCTGCTATAAGACGCGCTATGACGAACGCACTATCCCCCCACTCAAATATAGCGCCCGCGGGAAAGACCTTGTAACTATCAACTATCGCCAAGATAAACAAATGGTGCATGTTTGTGGCAAAAAGTAACATGACCCCCATGGTTGTAAGCAACAAACCGGGTAATGAAGCTTGACTTGATATGCTCGGATTGAAAACCTCCGCATTAGCCATTCCGATTGTCAAACCAATTATTCTCCCCGCAGTATCAAGTGTTAATAACATTATTCGTGCAACCATACCCAAATAAACACCAACTACAATTTCCAAAAACACTAACCTAAAAAGGTCAACAAGCGTTCTTGGTTCTGGCGGTAAATGCGAGGATATAAGAGGTGAAACGACTAGAGTGAGTAACATAGCGAAGAGAAGCCTAACTCGCATTGGCACAAATGCTTCTCCCACACCTGGCAGTATCATCACGGCTGCCGCTATACGAGTAAAGACTATTAAAAAAGCGAGAACTTGGAGTGGAAGATACTGTTCCAAGGGCATAATCGATAATCAACTCCTATCGGTTCTCAAAGAGGATCACTGTCTATCAAATTTTTGCAGTAAAACTACCCAAGACCAATGATCTTATCACCTAAACCAACCATAAATTCTGAGATCGTTGTCAACATAAACGGTAAGAGAACCGCTAGCGCAGCGAAGACTACAATGATTTTGGGAACGAAAACCAGCGTCATTTCCTGCAGCTGCGTTAAGGCTTGAAATAGAGCAATAATAAGGCCTACTAGCAAAGCAATACCCATAACTGGAACAGCCATAGTTAGCACCACAAGTATCGCTTGCCTGCCAATCTCAATCGCTTCAAGTTCATTCATGGGAAATATTTTTCGGTATCTTGATGCACTATATAAATTATTTTGAGATATTAATTAAAATGTTTTAAATGGGCATCCTCATAACTTCTTGATATGCTTGGATCATTTTATCGCGAATAGTTGTAACCAGCTGCAAAGTTGATTCAGCGCTATTTATGGCTGATACAACATCGTTGAGATCTGCATCTCCCGTTATGCCCTTCATGCTCATTACTTCACCAGATTTCAGTGTATCAATACTATTTCTTGTAGCTTCTTGCATGAATGCGGAGAAATCTTGCCCGTCACTTAGATTTCCTGCTTTTGGGGCAGAACCACCCACGGCAGATATATCAGGCAAGCTATCAACAATTTTATTTACCATTCCATACCCCTTATATTATACGGGCACATTAACACATTTTAAAGCTCATGACTATCCGCGGCGTCAACTTCGTAACAAATCTATTGTCCGTTGTATCATAGCTTTAGACGCTTCAAGGACGCTCAAATTTGCCTCATATGACCTCTGCGCTTCCCTCATATCCATCATTTCAATCAAGCCATTAACATTTGGCCTTTTAACATACCCCTTATCATCCGCGAGTGGATGATATGGTTCATATGCAACTATAAAATCGGAGCTGTCTCGCCCGATTTTAGATACTTGCACCATATCAACGCCAAGCTCACGGTCCAAAATATCTTTGAATACGATCGTTTTACGCCGATAAGGATCGGCCCCTTGACTACGGCCAACCGAATCTTGGTTTGCGATATTTTCCGAGATAACGCGGAGCCGTGTGCCCTGAGCCTTCATCCCGCTTGCTGAAACCTTTAACGCATTATTTAAATCTATGGCCATATCAATCCCTTTTACTTGATCCTAACGAGCAACACCTAAGGCAATTTTAAACATAGACAAATTTTTCCGATAAATATTCGTAACCAACTTATAGTTCATATTGGAATCATTCACCTTCATCAATTGTTCTTCCATAACAACAGCATTTTCGTTTGGATTCACCTCATAAACATTTCTACTCTTCTCGTTTACTATTCGGAAATCCGATCGAGCAGCGGTACCCATCAAGTGGCCTTTAGCCGTCTTAGCTACAGGTATGCCTTTCCCACTATTGAGCATGCCTGAAAAATCGGGCATCCTGAGATCTTTGGCTTTATACCCAGGCGTGTCAGAATTTGCTATATTTTGAGCTAATACAGTTTGTCGTTCGCTCAACCATCCCATTTTCTGACTAGATATTCTGAATACATCCAAGTTGTGTAGATTCATGATAAAATTCCAGTTATGCAAAGTCGTTGTTATCTATATATGCAATTCCTGTACCATTTTTGTGAAAAAAACGAACTATTTAATTTTGCCCGATTTTAAATTCCAATAATTAATAAAAGGCTGGTAAAATATTACCTCAAAAGGTAGATTTTAGCCTATGATTGATAGACAAGCTGCCTTTGCAATAAAAGACACGTCCTCTAATACGATTGCCCCAAAAATAGTCGCTAAAGGCTTTGGTGAAGTTGCGGAAAAAATTCTGCGTCTGGCATTCGATAACGATGTAAAAGTTAGAACTGATCCGGACTTAGTCGAAATTCTCTCCGCTGTCGAAGTTGACTGCGAAATTCCAATAGAGGCATTAGCAGCTGTCTCCGAGATCCTATCCTATGTTTACCAGGAAGCAGCACGCGAAGAAGGAAATGAAGGAGCCGAACCAGCTAATGAGTGAGAAATTGCTCGAATTTGTAAGCGATGGACTTCAAAAAACTGAGCAAGCGCTGTTTAAATTAAAGTTTGATTTGGAAAAAGACCTAAATTCCAAACTCCCTCAAGATTTGTTATTACTAGTGGAAGAGGTTTGCGATCAACTACCCAATTTACCGCCGGAAAAATCCCGTGAATTTGGCCGGCGGTTGGAGCCGCTACTTCAGATACTTAACGAAATTGTTAACCGGCTTGCACCCCTAAATTTGGATCCACCGACCAGTAATCATGGCTCGGCAAAAAAAGCTGTTAAACTCTATAAAAAAGTTCAAAACACTCGGAAAAATTCATGAAATTGCTGAAATGACTTAATTAAAATGTAGCTGGTTAAATTGTTTAGAGGCTTTTTACTATCATGGACTTAAGTGTTTACGTTCGATTTATTGTGGCTTTAGCGTTTGTTTTATCACTAATAGGCTTGATATATTGGTGTTTAAGACGATTCGGATTGAACCGCTTAATGGGGGATAACAGTACCGGCAATCGTCTTGAAATTATTGAGACT
>CEOQ01116395.1_pt1 | contig 11366 bp, 9 predicted proteins | sample 361351 | NCBI WGS metagenome assembly CEOQ01 (sample SAMEA2619907, study PRJEB7988) | marine metagenome | biome: marine biome (ENVO:00000447); feature: deep chlorophyll maximum layer (ENVO:xxxxxxxx); material: "saline water (ENVO:00002010), including plankton (ENVO:xxxxxxxx)" | depth 60 m | reverse complement strand
AATATACTGAAGAAAAATACCTTTTAGAGCCAAAAAAACTAATCCAGCAAAATAAAGAAAGCGCAAGCTTGTTGTTAGATTTTTATAGAATTGAGTTTTCTCCATATAAGTTAGAGAATACAATTGATTCGTTTAATTTTAGTACTAAAAAGCTACCACCATTACTAGTAAGTAATACTTTTAAAGACCCATATAGATATTTAAAGAATTTTATTTCTAATACCACGTATAAAACCTTAATCTGCATAAGAAGGGATAGCTTATTTAATGAAATTAAAAATCTATTGAGTGATTTAAAATTAAAATTTTCTGAAGTTGAATATTTTAATGATTTTATTAAATCAAAAAATAATATATTAGTCACAAAAATACCTATAGATGTTGGTTTTATTGATGACAATGATAAAATTGCAATAATTTCTGATAAAGATATTTTTGGATCACGATCTCTCAGCAAACCTCAAACAACTGCAAAAAGAAATATTATAGATGAATATATAAGTGATATTGCAACTTTAGAAATAGACTCGCCAATTGTTCATGATAATTATGGCGTTGGTAGATATAAGGGTTTAATAAATATGGATGTAGAAGGAATACAAACTGAATTACTAAAAATAGAATATGCTGATTCTGATATTTTATATATACCTGTGACTTCAATTAATCTAATTAAAAAATACGCTGGATATACCGGCATTAATATACCCTTACACAGATTAGGAACAAACCAATGGATTAAAATTAAAAATAGAGCAAAGAAAAAGATTAATGATATAGCGGTTGAATTATTAGAGATACAATCAAAGCGTTATGCCAACAAGGGTTTTGAATTCAATATAGATTTTGATGAATATAAGAAATTTTGTGATAAATTTCCATTTATAGAGACAGAGGATCAATTGAAAGCAATAAATGATGTTATTTCTTCTATGTCATCAGACAATCCAATGGATAGATTAGTATGTGGGGATGTTGGTTTTGGAAAAACTGAAATAATAATGAGAGCTGCATATATTGCATCATTGAATAATAAACAAACTATTATTTTAGCTCCTACTACAATTCTGGTTGAACAGCACTACAAATCATTCTTAAAAAGATTTGAAGATACTCCGATAATCATAAAAAAATGTTCCAGATTACAAACTCTCGCACAAAGAAAAAGAATTTTTGATTCCTTTAATTCTAATAAAATAGATATTTTAATTGGAACTCATGCAATATTATCAAATTCAAATAAATATCAAAATATTGGGCTTCTGATTATTGATGAAGAGCATAAATTTGGTGTTATTGCTAAAGAAAAACTAAAAAAACTAAAAGGAAATATTGATGTGATTACACTTACTGCCACTCCAATACCTAGAACTTTAAATTCTGCGCTGGCACAAATTAAAGATTTAAGTGTAATAGAGACTCCACCAAAAAATCGAAAATCTATATCAACCCTAATAAGTGAATGGGATCCAAATTTAATTTCTGATGCAATAGACAGAGAGATTCAAAGAGGAGGACAAATATATTTTGTAAATAATGAAATAAGAACAATGCAAGCGCAAATTGAAAAGCTACAAAATATAAATAAAAGATTAAGGATTGGAATGATACATGGTCAATTATCAAATAAAGAAATTGAAAATCAAATGAATTCATTCATAAATAATAAAATTGATTTACTAATGTGCACAAGTATTATTGAAAGTGGATTAGACATTCAGAATGTAAATACAATTATAATAAATAATGCCAATAAATTTGGATTATCACAATTACATCAGATAAGGGGACGAGTCGGGCGAACTAACAGACAAGCATATGCATATTTAATCGTAAATAATAAAAAATTAATCACTAAAGATGCGGTAAAAAGGCTTCAAGCTTTTGACTCCGTAGATAGTCTTGGCGGAGGTTTGGAATTAGCAACACATGATTTAGAAATACGTGGCGCAGGAGAATTACTTGGTGAAGAGCAAAGTGGTCAAATTTATGAAGTTGGATACGCAATGTTTACTGAAATGTTAAAAAAGAGTATTGATTTTATCAAAAATAAAAAATATGAAGACGATGATAATGATTTTGAACTTGATGTTAATGTTTCAGCATTAATACCTCAAGAATATATAAATGATATTTTTACGCGATTAACATACTATAAAAGAATTTCAACACAGAAAGATATAAATGGATTAAACGAAATAAAGAATGAGTTGATAGATAGGTTTGGATTAATTCCTGAAAATTTAGAAAATTTATTTATCATTACTGAACTAAAAATTCAATTAATAATATTTAATGTAAATTATATAAAATTATCTGATAATTTTATAATTATTAAGTATAAAAACAACAAACATATAGATATTAATAAAATTTTGTTCAAATATGATAAAAATAATAAGATTAAGATTTTCAAAGATGGATCAATTCAATACAATAAAGAATTTAATGGTTTAGTTAATCAATGTGAATTTATAAGTGACTTTGTGACTAATTTAAATAAATAATCATTTTTTTTGATTTTGTTGCCAATCTATTGTCGTTGTTGGATAAGCTATAGCTGCATCATGTTTGTTTACAATCTTTGAAATCTTGTACAACACACTTTCTTTAATACTCAAAAACTCTCTCCACTCTTTAGTTATTGTAAATGCATACACAAAGAAATCACACGATGAAGGCGAGAAACTCTTAAAATAAACTACTGGTTTATGAGTCTGATCAATGTTCTTATGAGAAGATAAATAGTCTCTAACTTCATCCACAATCATAGGTATTTTATCTATATCATCATAACGAAGACCAATAATTTCATTTATTCTTCTGTTAGTCATACGCGTAGCATTTTCAACGATAATATTAGAAAAAGCAGAATTTGGTACATATAGAACATTCTTAGAGAAGGTTCGTACCACTGTAAGCCTCCAACCAATCTTTTCAACAATTCCTTCAATATTACGATCTGGTGATTTAATAAATTCACCAACCCTAAAAGGTCGGTCAAAGAAAATCATTAGTCCTCCAAAAAAATTTGACAATAAGTCTTTTGCAGCAAGGCCTACCACTAAACCACCTACTCCGCCAAAGGCAAGAATTCCAGAAATGCTTATCCCATAATCTTGCATTATCACAAGTATTGTAATAACAACAATAATTGCTTTTGCAACTCTCAGTGAAATCTCATAAGTTTGTCGAATTATTTTAGGATCATCATCAGGAGTTAATTTATCTAAATATACCTCTTCTTTCTGATAGTTGTTAATTATTCTTATTAACGTCCATGCAAATATAAAAATTATAAATAAATGGAAAAGTTTTTTGAGAGGGATAAATAAAGTAATTTGGTAATGTTCATGAAATATATCTGTTATAAGGATAAAAGAGACTAAGATAATTAAGAAACTTAATGGGGCCTTTAAAGATTCTATTATAATATCATCTACCCTAGTTTTTGTTTTTGATGAAATTCCAGACAGTAAATACAATATTTGATTTTTTAAAAACAGGAAAAGAAAAGCAAATATAATGATTGCTGTTACTTGAAGTGATACTTCCGTACTGGTTATTAATTTAATTAAGTCATTCATGCTATTTAATAAAATTTAGGGCTTCATTATAATGTTCTTCATTTAATTCAGTCTTTACTAATTCATCTTTTATATATAAATCATTACAAAATTCTTTGGAGTAATCAATCAATTCGTCCGTAAGATAATTATTTTTATAATATTGATGTGAATTTTTTGATGTTACAATATCTTTTTTTAGATTTGTTGTGGCTATAACCATTTTACATCCAGCTTTTAGTGCAGTAATAACTCTTTGGCTCTGTGTTTTTCCGCTCAAAGCTGCTTCCATCTCAATATCATCGCTTATAAAAAAAGGCTTTTCTTGAGGAAATACTTTTTCTGATATTTGTTTTAGCCATTTATTAGAGTATGTCACAATTTCATTATCAATTTTAGGAAATTTGATGTGACTAGTCATTATTGGTATATTTGTTTTTCCAAAAATTTTGATAAATGGTAATAAGTCTTCTTTCAGCAGATTATCTAAGGTTAGGTTGGAAACACAAGAATCTGTATGACTATCATTTAAAGTAACTCCATGCCCAGGAAAATGTTTTAAAACTGGAATAATCCCTCCTTGAAGGCAACCTTCTATATATTTCTCAGCTAAAGTGATAACAATTTCAGGCTCTGCGCCAAAACATCTATCTTTAAGAAGATAGTTTTTATTTTGAGATAGATACTTATTTAAATCTACAACAGGGGAAAAATTTATATCTATCCCAATGTTTTTTAATTCATATGCAGAAATATAACCAGCATGTTTGCTAAGGGTTAATGATTTTTCTCTTCCAATATTCTCAAAGCTAGGTAATTTTGTAAAACCATTCCTAAATCTTTGCACTCTTCCACCTTCATGATCTATTGAAATAAGAATTTCTTTTTTTATGTTTTTTATCTCCTTTATTAAATCTTTAATTTGCAATAAGTCTTTAAAATTATGTGAAAATAGAATTACAGAACCTATTAAATCATTTTCAATAATCCTAGCTTCTTCGGGAGATAACTTTGTATCATCAATATTTATAATTAAAGGGCCAGTAATTTTCATGAATTATTTTGTAATAAAGAAACAATACTATAACATGTAAGACCTAAGTTTTTGCCAATAAAACCGAGCTTTTCTGATGTGCTTGCCTTTAAACTGACATTCTTCGTATTTGTCTCTAAAATTTCAGAAATGCTATTAGTAATTTCTTTCTTATATTGAGAGATTTTAGGACTTTCTAAAATTATAGTTATATCAATATTATTTATATAAAAACCCATCTTTTTAGCCTGATCAACAGCATGTGTTACTATAATTGAACTATCAATATTTTTATTAGAAACATTAGTATCTGGAAAATGTTCTCCAATATCCCCAATAGCTAATGCTCCATAAATCGCATCAGCGCAAGCATGAAACACAATGTCTCCATCAGAATGAGCAACAATAGAATATTCTGATGGTATATCAACACCACCTAATCTAATAGATGTACCTTTTTCTAATTCATGGGTATCAAAACCAAATCCTACTCTCATAAAAAATTACCTCATTAATTTTCTGATTACAGCAATATCATCTGGGTAAGTTAATTTTATATTATTATTCGAAGAAAAAATAAGACTAACTTTATGTGATGAGAATGACATAGCTTGAATATCATCATCTACTTTATGTTTATTTTCAATAATTTTTTTATAAGATAGATAAAGCTTATTAAAATTAAAAATCTGAGGAGTAAAAGATAGCCAGAAATTCTTTTTTTCAATATGTTTAATAATATTTAATTTGTTATCAACACATTTTAAAGCATGTGTAAGAGGATAACCTAAGGCAATTCCAGTGTTAGATTTTTTTGAAGATATAAGAAGGTTTTTGATATCAATATTATTTACACATGGTCTTACAGAGTCATGTATTAGAATATTATCAGGTAAAGACTTAGTGTTTTTGATATAGACTAATGAATTAAAAACAGACTCTGATCTTGTTTTTCCTCCAAAAATTATCTTAATTTTTTTTGGGATTTTCTTAATAAATTTAATATATTTCTTACTTATGACTAAATAAATATTTCTAAGACCCTTAATCTTAGATAATTTACTAATTGTTATTTCAACTGATGATTTATTAGTAACTTTGATAAATTGTTTTGGGATATTCTTATCATATCTTCTCCCTGTACCAGCTGCTAATATAACCGCATCAGTCGTTTTTGTCTTCATTTTTAATTATCTGAAAAAAAGTCTCATTACTTTTAATTAATCCAAACTTTTCTCGTGCATATACCTCTAAATATTTTTTATTTCTATTAATATTTTTAATTTCTGCTTGTAGGTTATTATTTTTAACTTCAAATTTTTCTAATTCAGATTGATTATGCTTTAATTTGTCATTCAGATAGAAAAAACTTATCAAACTATTTTCACTTAAAAAAAGAGAGTGTTGTAATGACAAAAAGACGATTAACGCTATAGCATAGAATATCTTCACAGCCATTTACCAAAAACATTATTTGAATTATAGTTATTTAATCCTATATCCTCTTCTATTCTCAATAACTGATTATATTTTGATGTTCTATCCGATCTTGATAGGGAACCTGTTTTAATTTGGCCTGAAAATGTAGCAACAGACAAATCTGCAATTGTTACATCTTCTGTTTCGCCTGATCTATGTGAGATAATATAATTATAGTCATGCTTTCTTGCTAATTCTATTGTATTTAATGTTTCTGTAACGGTTCCTATTTGATTTAATTTTATTAAAATAGAGTTTGCGACTTTTTCGTCTATTCCTTTCATAAGTATTTCTGGATTTGTTACAAATATATCATCACCAACTAATTGCACCTTTTCGCCCAATGATTTAGTAAGCATTCTCCATCCATCCCAATCATCTTCAGCCATACCATCTTCAATGCTAATTATCGGGTATTTATCACATAAATCTTCTAAGTAATTTGATAATTCATCGCTTTTTAGAGTTTTATTAATAGAATTAAGAGTATAAGCTCCATTGCTATAAAATTCTGAGCTCGCAACATCTAATCCTAAATATATATTTTCGCCGGGAATATAACCAGCTTGATTAATTGCTTCCAATAATAAATTTAAAGCTTCTTCATTATCTTTTACATTTGGAGCAAAACCACCTTCATCTCCTACTGAAGTACTCATGCCTTTCTTATTTAAGATTTCCTTCAAAGTATGAAATGTCTCAACTCCAGCTCTCAAAGATTCACTAAATGTTTTGAAACCAATTGGTAAAATCATAAATTCTTGAAAGTCTAAATTATTATTAGCATGAGCGCCTCCATTAATAATATTCATTAAAGGAACAGGTAGAGTATAGTTCTGTTGCCTAGTAAATGATTTATATAGGGGTTGATTTTTTTCATTAGCATTTGCATGAGCAAATGCAAGTGATAATGCCAAGATTGCATTAGCTCCATAGTTGCTTTTATTTTCGGTCCCATCGCTATCTATTAGAAATTTATCAAAAGAGGATTGATCATAGTCAAAATTGGTATCAAAATTATTTGATATTGTAGTATTAATATTATTAACAGCTTTAAGTACAGACTTACCTAGGTAAATTGAATTATCATTATCCCTTAACTCTAATGCTTCCAATTTTCCAGTTGAAGCTCCTGATGGAGACATACCTCGCCCAGTTATACCTGAATCAAAAGTTAAATTGGCTTCGATGGTAGGATTCCCTCTTGAATCTATAATTTGTCTTCCAGAAATTTTTTTTATCTTACTCAACTTAAATCCTTTTTGTTATGCAGATTTTGATATCTTGTTAATTTCAACTAATTTTGTAATCAGCTTTTCTAAATCATCAAGAGGTAAAGAGTTTTTTCCATCACTTAATGCTTTGTTGGGCTCAGGATGAGTTTCTATGAATAAGCCATCAATACCAACAGCAACTGCTGCTTTTGCTAAAGTAGATATAAATTTGCTCTCACCTCCAGACTGGCTACCATCAATACCTGGTTGCTGGACAGAATGTGATGCATCAAAGATTACTGGACAATTTGTTTCTCTTAAAATTATTAATGACCTCATATCAGAGACTAAATTATTATATCCAAATGAAACACCTCTTTCGCACACAAAAATATTATTATTTCCTGTAGATTTGGCCTTATCTACAACATTAATCATTTCTTTAGGAGATAAAAATTGGCCTTTTTTAATATTTACTGGTTTCATTGTTGATGCAACTTTAGTTATAAAATTAGTTTGGCGACAAAGAAAAGCAGGTGTTTGTATAATATCTACAACATCAGCAACTTCATCTAGTGGTGTATCCTCATGCACATCTGTTAATACAGGAATACTATATGTATTCTTAATCTTAGCTAAAATCTCTAGGCCTTTTTCTAATCCAACTCCTCTAGGAGATTTTATAGAGGATCTATTTGCTTTATCAAATGATGACTTAAATACATAGGATATAGGTAGGTTTTCTGTAATTTTACATATTTTTTCAGCTACCCTCATTACTAATTCTTCTGACTCAATAGCACAAGGACCTGAAATTAAACATAATTCATTAGATTTTCCAATTGTAATATTTGTTTTCATTTAAATTTTATTATTGATTGAGGCTTTTATGAAGCCATTAAATAATGGGTGTCCTTTCACAGGAGAAGAGGTGAATTCAGGATGAAATTGACAACCTAAATACCATGGATGATTCTTTATTTCGGCTATTTCCATTAAATTATCTTTTTTAGAAATTCCGGTAAATACTAATTCTGACCCTTTAAACTTTTCGATATAATTTTTATTTACTTCATAACGATGACGATGTCTTTCTATTATTGTTTTCTTATTATACATTTTATAAGCTAAAGATTTATTGGATAGATTACATGTTTGAGCTCCTAACCTCATAGTGCCACCATAATTTTCTTGATCCGCTAATACTTTTTTCCCTTTGTAGTTTTTCCACTCAGTTACCAATGCTATAACTGGATTTGGTGTATTTTTATGAAACTCAGTGCTATTTGCTTTTGATAGATAAATACAATTTCTTGCATACTCTATAACTGCAATTTGCATCCCTAAACAAATACCAAAATATGGAATACTGTTAATTCTTGCAAACTCAGCAGCTAATATTTTCCCTTCAACCCCCCTATTACCAAAACCTCCTGGAACTATAATTCCATTCATTTTATTTAGTAGTTTGATATTTTTTTTAGTTATCGTTTCTGAGTCAATATAATTTACGTTAACAATTTTGTCATTATACACGCCAGCATGAAAAACTGCTTCATTTAGGGATTTATAAGAATCAACTAAATCAATATATTTTCCAATCATTACTATGTCAATTTGTTTCTTCCTCTTCTTGATTTTAGATTGAAGGTCTTTCCATGGTTTTAAATTTATTTTCTTTGATTTGATTTTAAAGTTATTGATAATATAGTCGTCAATTTTTTGTTCTTTGAAATTCAATGGGATGTTATATATTGAATCCGTATCTTTTGCAGAAAATACTGCATCCTTTGGTACGTTTGTAAATAGAGCAATTTTACTTTTAATCTTTTGATTGAGGTCATCTTTACCTCTGCACAGCAGCATGTCTGGTTGGATTCCTATTGAACGTAATTCCTTAACTGAGTGCTGGGTGGGTTTTGTTTTTATTTCATTTGTAACATCTATTTTAGGCAATAATGTAAGATGAATAAATATTGATTTTGAATCACCTAGTTCAAGGTTTAATTGTCTAATAGCTTCTAAGAAAGGTAAAGATTCTATATCACCTACAGTTCCACCTACTTCAACAAAAGCAATATCTGATTTTTTAGATCCCTTAACAATTAATTTTTTTATTTCATCTGTGATATGTGGTATTACTTGGACAGTACTACCTAAATAATCACCTTTTCTTTCTTTATTAATAACATTAGAATAAATCCTTCCTGCTGTGACATTGCTATCCTGCGATGTTTTTATTCCAACAAATCTTTCGTAGTGCCCTAAATCTAAATCTGTTTCAGCTCCATCTTCAGTTACAAATACCTCGCCATGCTGAAATGGACTCATTGTGCCAGGATCAAGATTGATGTATGGGTCAAGTTTTTGAAGTGAAACTTTGTAGCCTCTTAGTTTGAACAAGGACGCCAGGGAGGCTGCTGCAATGCCTTTTCCAAGAGAAGACACTACGCCACCTGTAATAAAAACGTATCTTGTCATATATAACTTATGAAATTATAGACGAAAATTAGCAGAAAATATAGGAATATTAATGCCTTGTATTTGAAATTATGATGTCATTAGGCCCATATACAGCAATCAGCTCTTCTTTAACATATATAAATGCATATGCTTCTCTTTCCCAGATAGGCACATTTTTTGATTGAAATATTTTCTTCAGTTTTTGATGGAATTTTGAATTTACTTTAATCTTTTCTCCGCCCTCTCTTCTCCTAACAGTTACAGGTTTATTGATATGTAAAAAATTATAGATGCCAAGCTCTTTTAATTTAGATATTTTGATAGTGAGTTCATTAAATTTTAAATCATTACCTAAATCCCATTGCTTAGAATTATAATTATTGTTGTTGTCTGATTTATTTAAAAAGTATAAAAAGCCTTGATATTTTCGAATTGAAAAAGTATGGAAAGTAAATTCCGGAGTTGAGTCTTTATCAGTATTAATAATATTGTTTAATATCTCATTAACTTGATTATGATTTAATGATATTTGATTTTCTAATAAAAAACATTTATGAATTAATTCTGCTTGTATATAGCTATTTTCTTGTTTTATTTTTGATATTGAAAGCTTTTTAGAGAATTTATCATAAATATGATTTAATTTTTCAAGTATCAAATCATCTAAAATTATAGAATGAATCCTTTGGTGCTCTATATTGTTCTTCATTACACTATTAAGTCCTTTCCATCTCTTCTTAAGCTTAGGGACAATTTCATTCCTTATAAAGTTTCTATCAAATTTATTAAATTTATTACTACTATCTTCTATAAAATTTAACTTATTTTTCTTTTGGTAATTTTTAATATCTAATTTATTTATGTTTAGTAATGGTCTACTAATTACATGGTTATTTAATTTAGTTAACATAGACATGCATGATAAGCCTTTGTTGCTAGATCCTCTCATCAGACGTAAAAAAAATGTCTCAATTTGATCATCAAAATGGTGAGCCGTTACAACATACTCGTTCTTATAAGCAATGCTTGTTAAGGCATCGTATCTCTTATTTCTTAATTGTTCTTCAACATTTGAATCACTATCTAAATATATATTTGAGCATATATATTCTAAATTATATCCTTCACAGATATTTTTGCAGTGAACTGAAAATAATTCAGATTCTTTTGTGTAGTTATGGTTGATATGAATGACTCTTATATTTAATTTAAACTCTTTTTTTAATTTGTTTAAGCAATGCAATAAAACAGTAGAGTCGCATCCACCGCTAAATGCAATTAAAAATGAATTTGTCTCAACGCTAGATAGAAAATCTCTGCATTCAGATATAATTCTTTGTTCAGACTTGATAATCTCCATAAGACTCTAGTTTTTTCTTACGTGATGACAATAAATCACTAATGCTTTGCAGCTTAAGCTCATCTAAAATAGAAATTAAATTCATTTTTAAAGAAGAACTCATAGCAGCATAATCCCTATGTGCGCCGCCGAGTGGTTCAGGGATAATAACATCTATTAGTTTGTGGTCTAATAATTTGGGTGCAGTTATGCATAGTGCCTCTGCGGCCTTTTCAGCCATTTTTGCATCTTTCCATAAAATAGAAGCACAG
>CEOQ01277706.1_pt1 | contig 11411 bp, 12 predicted proteins | sample 361351 | NCBI WGS metagenome assembly CEOQ01 (sample SAMEA2619907, study PRJEB7988) | marine metagenome | biome: marine biome (ENVO:00000447); feature: deep chlorophyll maximum layer (ENVO:xxxxxxxx); material: "saline water (ENVO:00002010), including plankton (ENVO:xxxxxxxx)" | depth 60 m | reverse complement strand
ATTTTTTTTAAAAAATCTAATACTCCAAGCCCTGATGAAAATCTTGCAGTTCTACCAGTTGGTAGCACATGATTTGGTCCAGCAACATAATCGCCTATTGCTTCAGGAGTATATCTCCCTAAAAAAACAGAACCAGCATTACGCACCTTATTAAAAATTTTTTCTGGATTATCAATTGCCAATTCCAAATGTTCTGGAGCTAACTTATTGATTATACTATGACAATTATTAATATTATTTAAAATTATTATTTTACCATTATTTTTCCAACTAATTGATGCGATATCAGATCTTGGTAATTGTTTTAAAATTTTATTAATAGATTTAACAATTTCTTTTGCAAATGAAAAATCATCAGTTAACAAAATTGATCTAGAATTTATATCATGTTCAGCTTGAGATAACAAATCTGCTGCTATCCAATTAGGATTATTTTTTTTATCAGAAACTATTAAAATTTCAGAAGGGCCTGCGATCATGTCAATGCCAACATCGCCAAAAATTTTCTTTTTTGCAATAGTTACATATATATTTCCTGGTCCCACAATTTTATCTACAGCATCTATGCTTTTTGTACCCCAAGCCATAGCTGCTATAGAATGAGCTCCCCCTATTCTATAAATTTTTTTAATTCCAACAATCTGAGCAGCTTTTGCAATAATTGGATTTAAATTCAAATTTTTTTGAGGCATAGACATAACTATTTCTTTAACACCCGCTACAATTGCCGGTATTGCATTCATTAAAATTGAACTTGGATAAGTTGCTGTCCCACCAGGAACATAAATACCAATTGAATTAATCGGTTTCCAATTGGAACCTAATTGTACACCTTTAGTATCTTTATACTTATAATTCTTTGGAATTTGGTATAAATGAAATTTTTTAATTCTTAAAGCTGAAAAATTTAATGCTTTTTCAATATCCTTTGGGCATTTTTTTGCATATTTACTAATTTCATTCCTAGTTATTATTAAATTATTTTTATTTAAATTACATTTATCAAATTTTTTTGCATAATTAAATAAAGCTATATCTCCTTTAGTTCTTACATTTAAGAAAATTTTTTCTACTTCTTTCTCAATTTTAACATTCAAATTTTTATTTTGGTTTATAATATTAGATATAAACTTATCAATTTCTTTATTTTTTTTAATAATTTTATCTATCACAATGTTTTTTCCTCAAAAGAACTTATTATTTTATTTAAATCTTCTGATTTTGTTTTCAAAGAAATACGATTAACTAATAATTTCGAAGAAACATCGCATATTTTTTCAACAATCTCTAAATTATTTTCTTTAATTGTTTTTCCTGTCGATACTAAATCAACAATCATCTCGGAAATCCCTAATTGAGGTGCAATTTCTATAGATCCATTTAATTTTATACATTCAGCTTGTTTGCCCTTACTTTCAAAAAAATTTTGTGTAGCAATTGGATATTTAGTGGCAATTTTAACAGTATTATTTATATCTTTAAAATTAAATTTCTTATTCTTTTTTTTTGCTAAAAACATTGAACACTTGCCTAAATTTAAATCAACCGGAGAATAAATTTCTTCATAATCAAATTCATTTAATACATCGCTACCAACTATACCCAAATCCGCTCCTCCAAAAGCAACTATTGTTGGAACATCAAAATTTCTAACTTTAGTAAAAAAAAAATTTTTTAAATTTGATTTAAATAAAAGTTTTCTACTTTTATCTCCAAAAAAATCTTTTTCTGGTTCTATTTCCAATGAAGATAGTAATGAAATTATTTCTTTTGTTATTCTACCTTTTGGTATGGCTAAAGTTATTTTAGAATTTATTTTCATATAACCACTCTATTTATATTTGCTCCACATAATTTAAGTTTTTTTACTATATCCTGATAACCTCTATCAATATGATAAACTCTATTTATATTAGTTTTTCCATTAGCAACTAAACCTGCTAAAACTAAAGAAACAGAGGCTCTTAAATCAGTAGCCATAACTTCTGCGCCTTTTAGTGCTTTAACTCCTTCAACTATAGCCAAATTACCTTTTAATTTAATTTTAGCGCCCATTCTCATAAGCTCTGGAGCATGCATAAATCTATTTTCAAATATATTTTCAGTTATAATTGAAGTTCCATTTGAAATTGTCATAACAGCCATTAATTGTGCTTGCAAATCAGTAGGAAAGCCTGGATATGGTTCAGTTGTTATATCAATAGGATTAATAGAATTTGAATTTTTTTTAAAAATTATTCCTTTCTTTGTTTCTACATAATCTACACCTATGTTCTCTAATACATTTAAAAAAAATTTTAATTCTTCTTTTTTTACACCTAATAATTCTATTTTGCCTCCAGCTATAGCTACTGCAAGCGCATAAGTTCCGGCTTCTATTCTATCAAACATTATTTTATGATTTGTCTCTTTTAAATTTGTAACGCCTTCTACAATGATCTTATTTGTGCCTAAACCTTTGATTTTTGCACCCATAGAAATTAAACAATTCCCTAAATCAACAATTTCTGGTTCTTTTGCGGCATTATAAATTTCTGTAATACCTTCTGCTAAAGTAGCAGCCATTAAAATATTGACAGTAGCTCCTACTGATATCTTAGGAAAAACAATTTTATTACCTTTTAATCCGTTTAAAGCTTCTGCATATATATAACCTTTTTCAATAAATATTTTTGCTCCCAGTTTTTCTAAAGACTTTAAATGAATATCTACTGGTCTTGAACCGATAGAACAGCCTCCAGGCATTGAAACTATTGCTTTCCCTGTTCTTGCTAACAATGGTCCTAAAACAAGTATTGAGGCTCTCATTTTTTTCACAAGATTATAAGGTGCTTTATTATTAGTTATTTTTTTTGCAATCAAAGTAAATTTTTTTGTTTTTTTAAAATTTTTTAATTCTTTAATATCAACGCCCAATGAAGACAAAAGTTCTAAAAAAAAGAAAGTATCTGTTAATTTAGGAACATTATAAATAGTAATCTTTTTATTAGTTAACAAACAAGAAGCTAAAATTGATAATGAAGAATTTTTAGATCCACTTATCTCAACTTTACCAAATAAAGGTTTCCCTCCCTGTATAGATATTTTTTCCATTTTATTTAGATAGTGATTATTAGAGTTTTGGCAATGTTACACCTTTTTGTCTTTGATATTTACCTTTTCTATCAGCATAAGACGTTTCACATTCTACATCTCCTTTAAAAAAAAGAAACTGGCAAGCACCTTCGTTAGCATAAATTTTCGCAGGCAAAGGAGTTGTATTAGAAAATTCTAAAGTCACATGACCTTCCCATTCTGGTTCTAATGGAGTTACATTAACAATTATTCCACAACGTGCATACGTTGATTTGCCAAGGCATATAACCATTATATCTCTTGGAATTTTAAAATATTCAACCGTACTAGCTAAAGCAAAACTGTTAGGAGGTATAACACAAACATCAGTTTTTCTATCAACAAAACCTTGGTTAGAAAAATTCTTTGGATCTACTACTGCAGAATCAACATTAGTAAATATTTTAAAATTATTTGATACTCTTGCATCATAACCATAAGATGAAACACCATAAGAAATACCTTTTTTTCTTATTTGACTGTTTTCAAATGGCTTTATCATTTGTTCTTCTTTAACCATTCTTTTAATCCATTTATCTGACATTATAGTCATATTATTTTTTTACTTTTCTCCTTAATAAATTTTCTCTTAACTTTAATTCTAATTTTTTTTGCTCTTTTAAAAACTTTTCTTTTTTAGCTTTATTTTTTACAATCATTTGATTTCAAAATTTAAACTTTTACAAGATTATACTTTTTCACGATATTTTTAATATCTTTTATTTTAGCATTATGATCTTTATTATAAATAAAAACATCTTCGCTTCGCATTCTTCTTAGAATCGTATTTTTTATTAAATCTTTTCTAACAAAAAAAGCGTTGACCCCTCTACTATCTACACAAATCAAAACATAACCTTTTTTTTCAGATATTTTTTCTAAAGCTTTAAGAGAAGCGCCATAAAAAAATCTTTTTTCATCCTTATTATTCCAAACAAATTTTTTATTATATGGTATTGTTAATGATTCATTCTCTCCAAATGAAGAATTATATTCCAAAACAACTAATCTTGGTTTAATAACATTAATATTCTTCCAAACCCAATAATCATTTCCATCAATATCTAATGAAAAAAAATCAATTTCTCCTGTAATACCTGTTTTTTTGATTAATAAATTAATATTTTCAGCGTTTATAAAATAATTTAATAACATACATTGGCTATTTTTAACATTTTCTTTTTTAAAAAATCTTTTTCCATCTTCATAAGATTCTTTACATCCTTCAAACTGAGCACCAGACCAATTTAAATTTAATAATAAATTTGTTGAATTACATTCAATCGAATCTTGAACACCTATTTCAATAAAATTAAATTTTTTTACACCTATAATGTTAAAAATTTCCATAATAATTCCATCTTCTCCATTTTGAGAGAAAATTTTACATTCATGTATTTTTAGATTTTTTTTTTTGAAACTAAGTTTTTGTATTTAGTTTGAGTTATGTATTTTTTTAGATTATTATTCTCTTCTTCAAGCCGCTTAATTTTTTTTACTATTTGATTACTTAAAAAAAGTCTTCTTAAAAAATCTTTAATCTTATTCTTTTTTTTAAATCTAGGATCGTAATGCAATTTCATTTTTATTATATTAACTTGATATTTTTTAATTGATATGTCAAATATTAACTATGCCGCCATAGCTCAGTGGTAGAGCACACCATTGGTAATGGTGGGGTCGGTGGTTCAATTCCACTTGGCGGCACCAATAACAATAAAATAAAAAAAATCTATGTAAGCAGCTAACTATTTAAAGTTAGCCACTTACAATTTAATTAATTTATTACTTAATTATCCGCCATTTGCTGCAGCAAAATCTTTTGAAACCACTCTCCAGCATTCATGAGATCCTTCTTTAGATTTCGTCACTGCAAATTTTCTTCCAGCTTTATCTTCAATTCTATAATCTGATGTATTAAACTTCTTTTTTGTTTTTACATCATAAAATGAAAGTTCTTCAGCCATTCTAAATCCTCCTATTTGAGTTAAAAATTAATAATATGTATATTTTAACATAATAGACTAAAGCCAAAAACCATCTTGACTTTATAAAAAAAACAATATAAAAAAGAACAAAACATGAACATACTAATATGAAAATAACATTATATTCTAATACAGTATGCGCAGGATTCCCTTCTCCAGCAACTGATTATTTAGAAGGAGAAATTGATTTAAATAAGTATTTAATAAAAAATCCTTTAGCTACATTTATAGTAAAATCCCAAGGAAACTGCATGTTACAGGCAGGTATACATTCAGGAGACTTGTTAATTGTAGATAGGAGCATAAAGCCTAAAAATAACTCTATAGTTATAGCATCAATTGATGGAGACTTAACAGTAAAACGTATTAATACAACAAATAATCAAATTTTTCTATATTCAGATAATAAAAATTATAAAAATATAAAAATAAATAGCGAATCAGATATATTTATATGGGGTGTGGTAACTAAAGTTATTCATAATGTATATTAAGAATAAAAAAAAAATATTTGCTTTAGCAGATTGTAATTCTTTTTATGCTTCATGTGAGAAAGTTTTTAATCCAAAGCTTAAAAATAAACCTGTAGTAGTTTTATCAAATAATGATGGTTGTATTATTGCAAGAACAAATGAGGCAAAAGAATTAGGAATTAAAATGGGTGAACCTTTATTTAAAGCAAAAAAAATTATAAAAAAATATAATGTAAAAGTTTTCTCATCGAACTATAAATTGTATGGAAGTATGTCAAATAGAGTAATGAAAATACTAGAACAATCATTTCCTAATATAGAAATTTACTCAATTGATGAAGCATTTATGGAAATATCTAATCTTAAAAAAATTTATAATTATTCTAAATATTCAATGAAAATAAGACAAAAAATACTAAAATGGACTGGCATTCCAGTTAGTATTGGCATTGGTGAAACAAAAACACTCGCAAAAATAGCAAATCAAATCGCTAAAAATAATGTAAAACTAAATGGAATTTTTGATATTACAAAGATAAAAAATAAAGAAAAAATATTAAAAAAAATAAAAGTAGAAAAAATATGGGGAATTGGAAATAAATTATCTAAATTTCTAATAAAAAATAATATTTACAATGCTTATCAATTTACACAGCAAGATAATAGGTGGATAAAAAAAAATATGAATATTTTAGGATTAAAAACAAAAATGGAATTAAATGGTATATCTTGTTATAAATTAGAAAATAATTTTAAACAAAGAAAAAGTTGTTGTGTTTCAAGATCTTTTGGAAAAAAAGTAACTTCTTTAAAAAATATGAAAGAAGCCGTTTCTTCCTATATAACTAAAGCTGCTGAAAAAATAAGAAATGAAAAATTAGTATCAAATAACATAAATCTTTATATAAGAACAAGCCCGTTTAATAAAAATCCTAAAAAATGTTATACAAATAGCATCTCAATTCCTTTGGATTTTCCAACAAACAATACTATTAAATTAAACAAAGCAACTTTAGTTGGTTTAAAACATATTTTTAAAGAAGGATACTTATATCAAAAAGCTGGTGTAATTTTATCCGGTTTAGAAAATGAAAACACAGATCTAAATTTATTTAAAAAAAATAATGAAAAAAATTCTTTTTTAATGAATGCGTTTGATTTTATAAATAAAAAATATGGGAAAAATTCTATTCATATTGCTTCTGAAGGAACTAAAAAAGAATGGTTAACAAAGAAAAAAAGATGCTCATCAAATTTTACAACCGATTTACAAGATTTATTAGTAGTTAAATGCTAAATAATTTATTTTAAAATTACTTTTATTTTTTTAAAGACGCTATTAACTGAAAGTGTCCCCATTAAATTCTTTTTTGTATTCCAATCAAAATTTTTCTTTCCTGTTAATTGTTCAAAAGTTTTTTTTGTACGAATATAATATGCTTTCTTTCCTTTTGGAGCATAACGAGTTTCTAAACTAGGTCCAAACAACCCCAATGTAGGTATCCCACATGCTGCTGCTATATGCATCAAACCTGAGTCATTCCCAATAAAAAACTTACATTTTTTAAAATGAGCAGCAACTTCAATTAAATCTAATTTTCCACATAAATTTTTTACTTTAGTTTTTTTTAGATGCTTAATAATTTTTTTTGTATTTTTTAAATCTTTAGAAGAACCAAAAAAAACAAAATTATTTCTTTTTCCTAATACTTTGTCTTTTGAAATAAGATTTATTAATTTTACAAATTTTTTTGTTGGCCATATTTTTGCCCTCCAATTTGCTGAAGCGGCAATTGCAATAGGATTATTTAATTTTAAAAAATCTTTAGAAACGTTATATTTATCATTAGTTAAAATTGGTATTGTAGGTAAAGGTAAATGTTTAGTTTTCATTAAAATAGCTAGTTCATCTAACCTATGAATATTTTTATTAATTGGTTTATAAATATACTTTTGATCATTAAATAATAAATAACTTATAATTGATCCTCTTAAATCAATAATAATATCCCATTTATAACAAAATGTACTAAGCCATAATTTTAACCAATGAGTTTTAAAAAAATTTTTCTTTAAAATAAAAATCTTTTTAAGATTATTAAAATTTTTAAATAATGAAGATGCGCTTTCACCTGTTGCTATGTATAAAGAAGAACGAGGAAATTTATTCTTAATGTGATTTAAGATGCTAGTAGATAAAACAGCATCACCTATTCTAGTTGATGTAATAAAAAGTACTTTCATAAAAATTAATTAACAAGTATTTTATATTTATAATTTTATGTACTACTATAAACTCAAAAAAAAAAAAATTATCTGTATAAAAGGTAAAGATGCAAATCAATTCTTACAAGGAATTATTACAAATAATATAAATAAATTAAAAAATAATCGTATAATCTATTCGACTTTATTATCTCCTCAAGGTAAATTTCTGCATGATTTCTTTGTAATTAAAAATAATATAGAAGAAATTTATTTAGATACTCCAGAGTATAATTATAAAAAATTAAAAGAAAAATTAAATTTATATAAATTAAATAGAAAAATTGAAATTAATGAAAAAAAAATTTATTCATATTTTTTAATTTTTGGAAAGTCGATTAATAAAATATTTAAATTATCAACAAAATTAGGCGAATATAAAAAAATAAATACAATGATAGTCTTTAATGATCCTAGAAATATTAATCTAGGATGTAAAATTATTTGCAACAATAAAAATGATCATAACAAATTAATTAAAATAATTAGAAATTATAAATTAAAGGAAGATTTTAATGAATATGAAAAACAAAGAATATTAAATTGTATTCCTGATATAAAAAAAGACAATTTATACAATCAAGCCTATTTATTACAATATAATTTTGAAAATTTAAATTGTATTTGCTGGAAAAAAGGATGTTTCATAGGCCAAGAGGTTACTGTTAAAATGAAAAACAAAGGTTTTCTTAAAAAAAAACTTTATGTTATTAAATTTTTAAAAAGAAAAAATTTTTTTAACAAAGAAATTAAATATGAGAATGAATTAATAGGAACGATAACGTCTAATTATAAAAATATAGCTTTGGGATTATTAAAAAAAAACAAAATAAAGAATTTAAAAAAAGAAAAAAAACTCTTAATTATTTAAAAAATTTTAAAAAATCTAAAAAGGGAGAATTTTTATTAACATTAATTTTTTTTAACTTCTTAATACCAGATATACCAAATTGCTCTTTTACAGATTCCTCTAACCAAAAAATACTTCTAATTTCTTTTTTTTTAACTTTAATTTTTTTTTTTTGTTCTTCTATCTTAGAAATCAGATTGTTTATATTTTTTTCTTTTTTTGAAGAAATTAAAATTATAGGAATATTATCTTCTTTATAATTATTATTAATTTTTATTGAATTTAAAACTTCATTGTGAGTATTAATTGCAATTTCTCCTAAATCTGATTTTGTAATAGCAATAATATCAGGAATTTCAACAATTCCTGCTTTCATAAATTGTAAAACATCTCCTGATCCTGGCTGTACACAAAATAAAACAATATCTGAAATACTAGCAATGTCTGTTTCTGATTGTCCAACTCCGACAGTTTCAATTATTGTTAAATCAAATAAAGCATTAAGTAAAAAAGCTGATGATAAAGTAATTGAAGCAAGACCGCCTAATTTATCTCTTGCAGCCATTGATCTAATAAAAACACCTTTGTCATTAGGATTAGATTCTAATCTAATACGATCTCCTAATAAAGCCCCTTTGGTTTTTTTAGATGATGGATCAATTGCTATTACAGCTATAGTTTTATTCTTTTTCCTATAATAACTTATTAGGTTTTTAATTAAACTTGATTTACCAACGCCAGGCGGACCTGTTATTCCAATAATTTTTCCACTTTGAGCTTTATATGCTTGAGTTAACAAAGAAAGAATATTTTTATCGAAAGGATTCTTTTCAATTTCAACTAAAGCATTTGCTAATTCTGTTTTTCCACCTTTTTTGATTTTATTTAAATTCATATAAATTATTTTTGTATTTTTGAAAAATCAGCGTATTTTTTTAAAGTATTTAAAACATTATTTAAAATTGAAAGTCTGTTATTTTTTATTTCTGTATTATCAACATTAACCATAACATTATCAAAGAAATTATTTAACGACTTATCAAAGTTAGAAATTTCTGTTAAAACATCTTTAAAGTTACTATCTTTGTTATTTAATTTATTTTTAATATTATTTAATTCTTTAACTAAAATTATTTCATAATTATTTTCTAATAAATCCTTATTTATCATATTGGGTATATTTGTTTTTTTTTTCTCAATTGTTACTATATTTAGAGCTCTTTTATTTAATTCAATAATCCTTTTTCCTTGTCCATTAATTACAAATTCATTCAAAGCTATAAACTTTTTATAAAGAATTAAAAAGTCACTATTAAAAAACTTTTCAGAAAAAAAAGCATTTACAATATCTTGTCTTGTAGTTATAGATTTTAAAAAAAATTTAAATCTTTCAATTAAAAAATTGGTTAAATCTTTTATATTTATTTTATCAATGCTTCTTAAGTTGTATTTTTTTATAATGTTATCATTAAAAAAATTTTCCAAATTAATTATTAAATTATTTTCAATAATTATTCTTAATATTCCTAGTGCAGATCTTCTTAAAGCAAAAGGATCTTTTGAAGAAGATGGCATTTCATCTATTAAAAAAAAACCAAGAAGAGTATCGAGTTTATCAGAAAGTGAAAGTATGATACTTAAATCATTTTTAGGGCATAAATCATTTGGTCCTTTTGGTAAATATTGTTCTTTTAAAGACAAACAAACATTCTTATTATTTTTTTCTTTTTGTGCAATATACCCTCCTATAATTCCTTGTAATTCAGGAAATTCTCTTACTAAACCGGTAGTTAAATCAAGCTTTGATAATTTAATTGCTTGAGATAAATTTTCTTTATCTATCTTTAAATTAAATTGAGAAGCTAAATTTGATGCAAAGAATTCCATTCTTTTAATTTTATCTTCAATAGTTCCTAATTTTTGATGAAATTGAATATCCGATAATAATTTTTTTCTTGAATCTAAACTAATTTTTAAATCAGTATGCCAATAAAAAGATGCGTCATCAAACCTTGCTTCTAAAACTTTTTCATTATCAAAAATAACATTCTTTTGAAACTTCTTTTCAACGAAATCTACAATAATTACAAAATAAGGGCTCAAACTATTATTTTTATTAAATAAAGGAATAAAATTTTGATCATTAATCATCACAACTTCTAATATCTCTTGTGGTAAAGACATATACTTATTATTTATTTTTCCAAATAAAATATCTGGGTATTCTGTTAAACCGGCATTTAAAGAAATTAAAGGAATGTGATTATTTTTTAATAAAATATTATTTTTTTTACAAAAGTTTGTAATTTCTTTTTTTATTTTTTCTTCTCTCTTTGTTTGATCTATAATAACTTTAGAACTTAATAATTTTCTTTTATATTCATCATAATTCTTAAATTTTATTTCTTTTTCTATTTTTTTATGCGACATACTAAAAGAATTATTATTTATTGAGTATTTTTCTAAGAAATTTAAAGGTACAAATTTATTATCAAAAAAAAGCAAAATATTTTTAATAGGCCTGCCCCATTTAAAATATTCATGCCTCCATTTCATGGATTTTTGCCAATTTATATTTATAATAATTTTTTCTAGATTGTCTTTAAAGATTTCTTCAGTTCTTTTTCCTTTAATTTTTTTTTTTATAAAAAAATAACCTTTATTATTTATTTCTTTTTTTATTAATGTTTCTTTAGAAACTTGAAACTTTTTTAAAAATCC
>CEOQ01049349.1_pt1 | contig 11428 bp, 29 predicted proteins | sample 361351 | NCBI WGS metagenome assembly CEOQ01 (sample SAMEA2619907, study PRJEB7988) | marine metagenome | biome: marine biome (ENVO:00000447); feature: deep chlorophyll maximum layer (ENVO:xxxxxxxx); material: "saline water (ENVO:00002010), including plankton (ENVO:xxxxxxxx)" | depth 60 m | reverse complement strand
AGGTCTGGATCTATACGTGCACACCATGTGCCACATTCCTCATAAGTCTCTGCATCAAGTACAGTTATTACAGAATAATCAGGATTACCAACCTCAGTCATTATACCTTCAGCAACATCTACTCCAATCCTATAATGTCTACCATCTTGTGGTGGATTAAACACAGTAAACTCTCCATCAATCCTGTGATCCATAAAGTACTTCATCTTCTCTTCACCACCTATATTCTGGAATCCATTTACTGGAACTTCAAAACGCTTGGGTGGAAAATCCCTTTCCCTTTCCTCTGCAGTAAACCACATCTTACTTAAGTTTACTGAATCAAATGCACTCCTGCCTGATGCCACAAAAGCTTCCCTCGCAGTAGTAGGATACTCCTGATGGAATACATTCAAGTCACCCTGACATTCTGGAGATATAATCTTATTCCTTCTCCACTTCAAATGTTCAAGTGTTACCTTAAATTCAAAAACCCCATCATCTGTTTCATATGAAGTTTCTACTCCATAAAGATTCTTCTCCTCATCTCCACCATAAGCTGGATTCTTTCCAAGTGATTTTAAAAATGAATCATCCTTAAGTTCTTCCTCACTAAGCTCAGTCTTATACTCATCAAATACAAACCAAGGAAAGAACACAGTCTTAAGTCCACTCTCATCTTTATCTGCTCGCCACCATTCTTTTTCAAAATAATTACCTACACCCTTGGCTGTACTCTCCATCCAGATTTCTGTTCCATATCCTTGCACAACACAGTTCATCATACCAGTTGCATACTCACGGGCACGACTACCCCAACGAGCTACCTCAGAGCAGTGCAGCATATCAATACCTGCCCCTACTACTTCCGACCCTTCCACAGTAGACATCCCGTACCTAGAGTTTAACCCCTTGCCATCACTGGAACCCCACGTAAGTTCCTGCTTACCTGAATAGTGAGACAGAGGTTTAATGAATGTTGGATAGTTCTGTTCCATAACCTTGGTCATGGCAAACATTTCTGCAGTTGTATTCTTGGAGTGTGTGCAGATATGCACTAACTGGTTAAATTGGGTGGCTGCACGTTTAAACATACGTGCCTGAACATATGTCGATATACCAAATCGCCTTGCTTTCAAGACAATTATCCTGACATGGTTCTTTTCCTTTAGTTGTTTCTGAGCAATCCCATGCAAGATCTTCTGCACAGGATTCATAACGAAGGGAATGAGCTTCTTAGTTCCTAGCTCTTGTATTTTTAAACAGAATTGAAAATAAGTATCGTGATCCTGAAGCCGATCCATCAGCTCCTGCATCGCCTCCTTATCATCCCGTGCTGGTGTCTGCTGTACCATCCAATATATTTTTTCTTAAATATCTTGCAATGAGTACCGCATCAGCAATCCCGTGATCTTTAACCCGTGTAAGTGTGAGTTCTGGATATAGCTGTGAAACCTTTTGTATAGATGCACCTTTTTCTTTTCCCATATCAGGCATCATAGCTTTTTTCCAAGATTGAGGTTGTATTAAGTGATAAGGTATTCCATTACCTACGCATAGTCCACGAAGAAACCCATATGAAGCCATGTATCTTCCGCTTGAAACTATACCTTGATTTGGCATTGTCTGGCTTTTTTCCAACCCGACTGTGATATCTTTACCATGCCACATCTTAAATATAGAACCAAGCTTAGCTTCATCAAGCTCTCGCTTCTTGCCTACTTTTATAATAGGCATATCCATAACAAAGTCTATCTTTAAATCTGGATCTAAAACAGCTATTGCTCCTGAAAATCCGGGGTCAATACCCAGTATATACATCCGGCTCCTTATAATCTTCTAGTGCTTCATGTTCCTCCTGCTCAGAAACCTGCCATGATGGTAAGATTTCTTCCTGTATTAGTGAGGGCTGAGCACCATATTTAGTTATCTTGCCACCTTTTTCTAGGTATTCCTCAACTTTAGATCTTAGCTCTACTCTTTCTTTCGTATTAGATGGCGTAAAAGAAGCTGTGTCAACTAAGGCCATAGGAATATTTACTTTGAATGATGCCTTTAACTGACCATTCTTACGCCACTTATTACCTGATCCTTCTGTCCCAAAGATAGTTTTTGTCTGCCTATTCCAAACAGTTGCATCAATACCTAACTCCCTGTGACGTAATCTTTTTTTCTTTCTTGTATCTGCCGTAGCTATACCCCAACATGTCTTCTTGCAATATATATGTCGTTCTGATTTAGGCTGGAATGTATCCCCACACTGTACACACACCCTTGTAGGCAACAGTGACCTTAAGCTTATACGTTTTTCCCTCCTTTTCATTTCAAAAAAAGTGGCACAAGACATTGAACAAAATTTTGTCCTCCTCCTAGGAAGATCCTTACCACATACTGTACACCCCTTTCTTTTCATAACTAAGCCCTTCCTACAGTTGGCATGTCTGATAAGGCATCACTTTCAAGCATATATATCATAGTCCCCACTGTATCTGCTATCTCCAACCAAAATGTTTCTGGGGAGGTGTCAGACTTGTGGGCTTCCATCATAAGTTCCTGAAAAGAGATACCTGATTTCCAAGAAGCTGCGGCACAAGCAAGCATGATAGCCAACATTCTTCTTGACTCTTTAATAGAATCTTTTTCAAGCTTCTGCTCTTTCTGCGTTTTCTTCCTTCTTGACTCTAGTTTTTTTGATGCTTTTGGTCGGATTACTTTCGGCATGATTAATTACCTTTATGGGTTGATTGGTTGACTCGGCAATAATTTCCCCCTCTATGACATTACTGCCCATTTGTGTATTTAACTCTTTAAGGGCATCTTCCACCCTATATACGTTCTCGTTCTTCTGTTCGATATACTTATACTCGTTAGGCATTGCTAGTGCTATCCTCTCACTACGGATGATCTTCATCACAGTGTCGGCTTTAGCCGACCAGATTCCTAACTCGCTCGCATCTTTTGAATTGAGTACTTTTTCTTTTAAGTTATTAAGTTCATCTAAGTGCTGATGGGAAATATTTGCCCGGTCATCAGCATACTTCTGGATCATCCGTGTATGCATATGCGTCAATGCTTCCTCTCGCTTAGAAGCATATTGCCAGTTTCCTGCATTAACGTACTTAGTCAGAGTGCTCTGCCAGAAGCCATACTTCTCACATATCTGTGACCTAGTAAGTATGCCAGCTTCAAAGTCTACCCTGACTGCCGCTTTCATTACTTCCCTGTGATGCTTGGCTTCATGCTTAGATCCAGTTGTTACTTTGGTGGCATTACTGTTACCACGTTTCTTTACAGGCTTTCTCATTATATTCTCGATACAAATCTTGCAATAGGTTGTATAAAAGGAAGTAAGGTAATTGCCATAAACATATTCACACTGGTATGCACTATTGCTATCTGCCTTGTTATACCTGTGGGCATACCATCTGACACCATTAATCCTGCGAGCCATATTGTACCAGTTGTACCAATATTAGCACCAAGGACGGCTGCTATAGCTGATGGCAATGGAAGTGCCCCACTTGCTACAAGACCTACTATTGCTGTAGTGCTAAGTGAACTTGACTGCCACAGCAGAGTACATACAATACCTCCAAGGAACATCCAGTACGGATTGTGTATAAAGTATTCAAGATGCTCCAGTTTTCCCATAGCTTTCATTCCACCAGAAAACATTTTCAACCCAATGTAAAATATGACCAACCCACCCAACGCTTGCACAATAGGACTAGTTATCATTTGTTCTTCTCCTTTTCAATTAGTATATCTATATACTTACGAGCCTTAATCAAGTCAGACAGACCACCCTTCATGGGGAACCTAGTCACATACTTAATTATGTTTCCCTGTAGAAAATCCAGATTGTTTGCAATGATATAGTCCAGAGGCTCAATATCAAGCATTGAGTAATGATCTGGGTTTGCCCAGACTCTTTCTTTTGACTTACTCATATAGGTGCAACATCATCATCAATTTCTTCCTCCCAGATTTTAACCTTCTCCTTATCTTCCCTTATTCTTTTCTTAAGGAACTGATCCTTGCTTTTCTCCAATTCAATCCTTATCTTATCACTTGAAGTTCCTTCATCTAAACATGTAACGAACTTCTTTCTACCAATAGGCATCGATTTCATATTGATCTCCTTCACAGCACGGAACTACATTAGTCCCACAGTTAATACATTGTTCATGACCATGTACCCTTACAGGTACAGTAATCATACCGCAATAATCACATCTATTCTGTACTTCCCCATTTACTGATATGACCTCTGGTACGTTTGTCCCCTTTAAATCCATATACCCTTAATAATACACTGATGCTTTCTGCATCAATAATATTTGTTAATGTCCATTCGTATGTTTTACCTTTCATTAAATTAGATAACACAGTATCTGTCAATGGAACATTTATTTTTATAGGGTCAGTCTGTTTTTTTACAATACGCTTAATGTTCTCCTGATCATTCATACCAAGTTTATTAAGCTACATAGTGAAACTGGAATGTCATAAAAGTTCTCTCCCTCAGGATACCGCCTATTAGGGATATTCCTGACGTACTCCTCCTTCATATGCTTGCCCTCTATGTGCCAAGCTTTACTGCAATCCTTATTTAATACCCAAAATGCAATTCGCCTGCCACCATCAAGGTACTTCTTCTTCCTATAGGGGATATGTACAGTAGCCCAGTTCGGAGGCCATACGTCTTCCCAAGAGGATTTAATCTCTACCTCATGGGAAATATTGACCCACGACTGGATATCCGGGCCGTAGTCCTCCTGTATATTAGTTAATATACCCTTGGAGTCTAGGAAAGCCCGTACAGCTTCTTTAGCCTTACTGTCGCAAGCTAGATACGCTTGCTTGTTGAAATATGCCATTATAATAATCGTCCATGATTTCCTTCTAATAGCTGTTGTAATGGTAAGTTAAAATCGTTGTCCCCCGGCTGGTATAGCTGGGGAGGTGGTGGATGTCCCTTTTGAAGGGGAGATTGATTCTGCACCTGCTCAACCTTACTAAGACCCCTTTCTAAGGCAGCTTTATCTCTAGCCACAGTTTCTTCATACCAAGACTGCTGGCTGTTTCTTGCTTCATACTTAGAAGTGGCACTACTAAACCCATATATACCAATTGGTATCATTAATATAAAACCAAATAGATATATAGAATCTAAGATCTTTTCAAATATGTTCATGATTACCCCCGGCTGGCTGAATGCAGGCTCCCCGAATTAGATTAAAGCATACTAATCAAGCAAGCCTGCTCCCATTTAATAAAGCTTTTCTGTTTGAATGCTCAATACAAACAGATGAATCTTATATTAGTTAAGACTCATTTAAGAGTATAAAGCAAAATGTACACCATGTCAACTATTATTTTCATGGGGAGGTAAGCAACTCATATTATTTTGGGTTTTTGGAAGGGGGGTGTACGAGAGTAGGAGTCCCATATATATATGTATGCGGATAGGAGGTCGCCTGTGGGGGGGCTTTTGCACCCGATCAATTTTTATACTGGTCGTTTTCCTCTGGATCTGGAAAACCCCTTCGGGGCAATCGGGAAAGTTTTCTGGAAAAAATCTGCTAGAATTGAAACAGGACAGCGGGACAGTTTCTCCTGTTGTTTCAGGCACATATACGCACACACAGTGCGTGTGTGGTTGCCGAATAACTCACACACAGGAGTGAGCCATGAGTAACATCACACTAAACAAGCTCGAAGAGCTTATCGAAAAAGCCGTTGACAATGCTTTGGCGAAGCGTCAGAAGCCTTCAGCTAACGCTGAATTGCTGAACTTTGTAACGAAGCCTAAGAAGAACGCTTCGAAGAAGCGTAAGGCTAAGGCTAAGAAGTTCGAGCCTACACGCATTGAGCTTCCCGAAGGGTGGCAGAATGTCGATGGCATGAAAGACCTTCGCAGGAAGCACTACAAGGCAGCTAGAGACGAAGGCTTGAGCTACAAGCAAGCCAACGAAGCTGGGCTGAATGCTGTCAAGCAGGCTTTAGCCTAGTCCCAAATCCCCTTGTGGATCTAACGATCTGCAGGGGGTTTTTTTTATGCCTACAGGATTTAAACCCCAGTAGTCTGTGTGCAACATAGCACAAAGCGTTGGCATATCAGTTGCTTATGTCAGCTAATGTAAACCATGAAAACGGAGCGTAATATGACGAAGGAAGAACTAGCAATAAGGATAGCACAAAAGCAAGTTGCCCTAGAGGAACTTAACAACATAACTAGGCTATTAGTTAGCGTAGGATTTGCGTTGTTCTGCTTAGGAATAGGTGGCTTAGCCATAGAGCTAATAACCTTCGAGAGTATGGTAAATACCTCATCGGAGATAACTAGGATACTTAACAAGTAAGGAGGATACATGAAAACTAGAGCAAAGATAGTATGGAAGAACATTTACCCATTACCTGCTAACACAGTAGGTGAGAAGAACTTCTCATGGAAGGATCTGCCACTTAACAGGTTCGTTGAGAAGAATGGCAAGCGAGTAAGGATGAAGCCTGAAAGCAATGCCTTAAGCGAGCCATCAATGGCAACGATGGCTAATTTATAACCCTAACATGGAGGATACATGACTGTATTCGATGTTACTTTACCACCTAGTGAGAGAGTATCTTGCATAGAGTGTGAGGATTGCCACATTGAAATAGCTAGGCTACGATGGAAAGATTACGACTATGGTAGCGTAGATGGTTTCATGGCAATGAATGATCTTGAACTTAGTATTCAGGACAATCACAGCAGGGTATGTAGTGCTTGCTAGTAGGTAGAGTGTGTAGTCTGGTAAAAGGTCAGGGGTTTCACCTAGTACCAGACTACGATCCCTCAGGGTGAGGGTTCAACTAAAGGGCTAATAACAGAGCCAACTAACTTATGCTAAGTGGTTGTTTTATAAGCCTTTTAACTCATCGTAAACGATGATTGCATTTTCAAGCCTATATATATATTTATTATCTTAATAAGCTATATATAAAAGAAAAGAAATATATAAAGAAAAGAAAGTTACATAGCTTTGTAACCTATCGATAAGTCCCACAGCTTTATAACCTTTCTGATTTACATTTAAAACCACGCTAGATTGAAACGAAGCCTTAACATTAGGTAAGCGTAGCCTAATTATAGTTTCGTTGCATTCTAGGGGTGTTTTAAACATCCTATGGCACAACAATGTCGTTGCTGTCATCTTACTTAACTCTTAATTGGAGTATAGCTATGTCTAACATGAAAGAATATAAAGGCATCATTGCCTTATGTACTAATGTTACAAACAAAGCAGGCACACTTGAGCCTATGTCTTTAGATAATATCAGACGTAACAATTCTAGCTTACGTCATTCAGCACAGCCTGAAGCTGAGGCTTTGGAGTTTATCACAGAGCAGAAGCGTGATGAAAAACTAGCTAACGCTGAAGGTATAACTACCTTCGACTCACATGCTACTGAAGCAAATGTGATGCAGTATTTAACTAAGCCTAAGGGTAACAGGTATTTAGTAGATGGTAGAGTTGTTAACCCCAAAGGTGAAACGATTAGATACTGGAAGGATGCATTGCTAGAGGAAGGTGTTGAAGAAATTGAAGTTTAATACTAACTCTTACACACATCCTTCGCAGTTAGATCTGGAGTCTTGCATAGCAAGATTGCCCAGTGTGATTACTGAGGTTGGGTTACATCACCTAGCCTCAGTATCATGGGAAGTTTGAACTATATCTGAGTTGCTTCCCAATAGCTTAGCCAGAATTCTGAGCTATTGGTATGCAATTCTAATGTCAGGTTGCATATATGTCAAGTTATTTTTTACACTTTAACATGGAGGAAATATGAAGGCTATGACTAAAGCAGAAGAAGAACATCGTCATTATGTATGGGATCAGATAAGGCTAGTAGAAACCTTGATGGATCTGTACTTGAAGAGCAAAAGTACTGAAGAAGGATACATGAAGGGAATGCTAGGTGAACAAGCAAGCATGGGATTAAAGAAAACTCTCCATGCAGAATTAAACAGGCTACTAATAGCAATTGAAGAATGTAACGATGAGGAGGATTTATGAACAACAAATCAATAGGCTCTGCCTTCTTCGATCTAAAAAATATTTGCGAAGAAGTTAGAGGCAGGCTTATCAGGAAGCTGATACGAGAAGCAGTCGGTGAGGCTATCCAACAGTCTGCTTACCTAGTTGAAAACGATGAGGAAGTGAATGAACTTATAGCTGAGTATTCTACTTCCGTACTACAGGTTACAAGAGTAACTGAAGATGTAACCCAGCAGATTCGTAATTACTGTATTAAAAATGTCAGTAATGACGGAGATATGAGGGAGGGAGTCAAGCAGGAACGCATGGAGGAGATGCGTGGTGAGACTGAACCAGTTGAACTAGAGTTTTAAAGGAGAGCTTATGAATACAATAGGGCTAGATGCGTCTAGGCACGAGTTAGTTTACTGCCTAGATGAATACGATGAGGTACTTAGGATCATGAAGATATTACACGAAGGTCTTGAGGAAATCGCAAGTGATGACTCCTCAGAAGGAGAACTCGCTCTTGAAATACTACAATCAATGGAGGATCAATGCAAACAAAGCAACTGGAGAGCAACCAATATAATACCAGAGAAACTACGGGAGATGGACTAGCTTTCATAATCTTTGAGGAGATTGATGATGAGCAGGCTGTCAAGGAACTAGACTATCAGGTAGACAGGAGGTTACATGAGCATAGTTAAAGTTTATTTTGAAGGGAAAGGAACATCAGAATGGGTAGCTTCATTTGCTGATGAAGAAACATATATCAAATGTTTGCCCATCCTTGAAAAGAAAATGAAGAATGAAGGGTGGGAATTTGTAACTGAATCTATGGATGAGGAGGTTACATGGCACAAGTAACTGATGATGAGTTCATTGATGGGCTTGAGGCTTGGCTACTCAAAACTGTAGGTAAAACATGGGACTTTCGCTTTGAAAGTTCTGATGCTGAGGCAGGGAATGTTGGGCTTAGTATCTCCATGCAGGTATGGGGATTAGGGTCTGATGAATTACTAGATTACGATGGTGAAATACGAGGAGGAGCATGAGTAAAATTCTAGAAGATAATCCTAGTGCATTTGATATGCGTTACATTGAACGCATAGAGGATACAGTTGATATTGTAGTCGACAACATGGATGTGAAAGATCTTGTTGCATATACAGCAAGCTCATTGAAAGACTACTATGTAAACGTAGCAAGTGAAGAAGAGGTTGAAGAATTGCTACGGGATAACGAACCACTACCATTCTAAGGAGGAACATGGAGCTAAGAAACTTAACCAATAACCCAACAGATTACCTTGATGCTTACTGTGAGGCAGTCTTAGGCCATACTAATTGGGAATTTATAGACACTCAACACAGTGACAAAGCACATACAGGTGTTGTATTTTTTAATGAACCAGAGGAGGAAGATGAGTGATACAATAGACACAAGGATTGAATGTCCACATTGCTTTTCACCTAATGTGGATCAGTTCGTAAACAACGATAGCTTATGGCACTGCCACACCTGCTCAGAGATGTGGGAAGTGGGAGATGGCCTAGAGTTTTTAACCATTAAACATCTTGAACCTATGGAAGGGGTCAGCTTATGAGAGTAATAGTTACAATAGAACAACATGGCTTAGATGATTGGGATATAAGGGTACGAAAGTGTCCACCACATGAAGTTATGTTTGGCTATAAAGGTAAGAGCAATGAGTTTATATGTGAGTTGGAAGATTATTCTACTGAAGATATACAAAAGTATATGGAGAAGGAAGTGCCACTTACACATGAACAAGCACAAGATAGTTTTAATTATATGGCTAACTACCTACTGACAGGTAAGAGGTAGTAAATATACCAGTGTAAAATAAAACTTGACATGGGTTAACCACTGGTATATCCTAGTGATAGTACCAGTCTACTATAACACAAAACTAGGGGTAACAAATGGTAGAATTAATAATACCAGCTATCATAGCTGTGATCGTGGTGATCATAGTTATAAGAGATCTTAACGACAAATATTAAAAGGAGAACATATGAAAAAATTAAACTTTAATGAAACACAGACAGCCGTAGCTCTCTGTATGAAGTCAGATGTAGTACCATTCATCTTTGGACATCAGGGTATGGGTAAATCAGCATCCATTAAACAACTGGTTGACCATATTAATAATGGCAGAAAGAAACCATTTAACCTGATAGATATAAGACTCTCACAGATAGAGGGTATAGATCTAAGGGGACTGATGAAGATAGAAGATGGTGTAACTAGGTACTACCCACCTACATACCTATCACCGATCCTCGACAAGGATTGGGAGGGGTGCATATTCTTTGATGAGTATATGCTTGGTGATACTGACTCTCGTAAGGGGTCTATGCAGATAACAACAGATAAAAGACTCGGTGAGTTTGTGTTCTCACCTAAGTCATACCCTATCATGGCATCCAACAGGACTCAGGATGAAACCATGCAGGGTAAACTGTCTGGCCCTGAGGCTAACAGGTTTGCCATATGGGAGATGGATTACGATGCAGATTATTTTAATCAGGCTGCCGTAGCTGGATTTGAATCTGACTATTCCCATCTGCCTAAGTGGGATGACCTTCCTGATCCACTGTCAAGAGATGATAAGCATCCCATTGATGGAAGGATAAGGTTCTTCATAGCCAATCAGGATACAACACAGAACCCTGTGTTTAAGAACTTTGATCGAGCATCATTTAAAGCTGGATCATTTGCACATGCCACCCCACGTTCATGGCATGCAGTGAGTAGAATCCTGCAGGTTTGTGATAGGGATGCAGAGGTATGGGAGAATCTACCTAGCTTCAAGTCTATACGCAGAGCATTGGTATGTGGACTGGTTGGAGATGGAGTAGGGACTAGCTTCACTGGCATGATTGATCGGCTAGATAAGTTAGTTGATATCGAAGCAGTTAAACGTGATGGGTCTAAGGCTAAACTGCCTGACCAGAATGACTCTATGTGTGTAGGAATCTGCTGGATCTCAGTAGGTGTACTCACAAATGAGAGGCACTTCACACCAGAGACTGCTGATAATATTATCAAGTACATCACACGACTTGGTGATATATGTAAGGAGTTACCTCAGACAGCTAAGGCTATGATCGAAGGTACTAACTGTCCCTCAATACAGAGTGCTATTGAGAACAGTAAAGAATATCACAAGCTTGCTGCTGCATAGGAGGTTATATGAAATACAAAGCTTATATGACTATATATAATAGCTTTGAAATTGAAGCTGATAATGAAGAGCAGGCTGAACAAATAGTTCGTGACCTTGGAGTATATGAAACATTAGATGGTGCAGATTTTAATATCACTGAAGTTGAATTACTTAAGGAGGATACATGATCTTCATAGCAGTCACACCCTTCCAGTGGAGATGGGCTTTC
>CEOQ01025014.1_pt1 | contig 11432 bp, 13 predicted proteins | sample 361351 | NCBI WGS metagenome assembly CEOQ01 (sample SAMEA2619907, study PRJEB7988) | marine metagenome | biome: marine biome (ENVO:00000447); feature: deep chlorophyll maximum layer (ENVO:xxxxxxxx); material: "saline water (ENVO:00002010), including plankton (ENVO:xxxxxxxx)" | depth 60 m | reverse complement strand
CGACAATCCTAGAATAATCAGTCCGACACTGTAATAGTCCATGCCAGACCCAACAGAGTACTCAATGTCAGTCAGTGGAGCATAGGCAAACCATCCGGCATCTGGAGCCCCGCCTAAGAAAAATGACGAGAATAAAATTAGTGAACCCGACAAAAACACCCAATAAGAAAGTGCGTTCAATCTAGGGAAGGCCACATCACGGGCACCAATATGTAACGGGATGAAGTAATTAAAGAAAGAGGCACCCATCGGCATGATTGCCAAAAAAATCATCATTAGGGCGTGCATTGTAAAAAACTGATTGTATAGTTCTGCGCTTAATACCTCTCCGCGTGGCACAGCCAACTGTGTTCGTATCGCTAAGGCCGTAACACCGGAAATGAGAAAATAGGTAAAACCGGTAATCCCATACATCGTACCTATTTTTTTGTGATCGACAGTGGTCAACCACTCCCATACTTTTGACTGGTCATTTTGAGTGGTACCTATACTGTCAGTAGCTGTAGCCATTCATCAGTCCTTTCTTCTTTCTTTGGAGCTCTTAACGTCTATCTATTCGAGGCTGTCCAACATCGCAATGAGCTTGGTTATCTCGTCCTCAGTTAGTTCAAGATTTGGCATCCGTGACCCTGGTTTAACAGCAGGAGGGTTAGCCAACCACTCTCGCATGGAGGCTTCATCCCTATCCAGCAATGCCGAAGCAATAGTGGTGCGGCTAGCAAGATGACTCAAGTTTGGACCGATAGCCGCCACCGCAGGTGGAATGAGCCAATCGGGTGCGTCGTCTTTGCTGTACGCAACTTGATGACACGAGTTGCAACCCTTCGCTACGAAAAGCTCTCTACCCGCCTGAACTAATTCATCATTCGACCAAGCAGCATCACTCATTTGATTGGCTACCCATTGGTCATAGTCTTCTTCCGAATCGACAAATATCCTAAATCGCATATTGGCATGGGAATCGCCACAATACTCGACACACTGGCCATAGTGCATACCTTCAGTTCCGGCATTAGGTGTGAACCAAAGCCTGTTATTGTGGCCTGGCATCATATCTTTTTTACCGAACAGTGCAGGAACCCAGAACGCGTGTATCACGTCATTGGACTGCAGGCTAACATTTACCGCTCTACCAACCGGCACGTGCATTTCATTCGCGGTCCTGAACATTTCGTTGCCGTCTTCATCGTGATACGTGAACTCAAACCACCACTGATGCCCAGTTGCAGTAACCTCGAGCGCGCCTTCATCTGCATCTGCCTCCACCGCGATCACAGCACTAAAGGTAGGAACAACCATGATTAATACAATTATGATTGGAATAATCGTCCAGAGGATCTCCAAGCGCGTATTGCCATGAATATCTCGTCTTGGCTCATTACCTGGTCGCTCGCGGTAGAGAATACTCAGTATGAGGGTCGCCGCCATTATTGCAACGAACACGGCCCCAGACAGCCACCAGACAAGTTCATACACATCGTGATAACGCTGAGCCTGCCAGGATAACGGATTCAGAGTACTCATTCTGTTATCCACTGCTGATTCATCAAATGCAATGAATAGTAACCAAGTTACAAATGCGACGAGTATTAGAGACCCGGCAATGGTAACAATCTGTCTCGAGCGACTTGTCATCGTTCCCTCCCCAAGGAATTGACCTTCTTAAACGATCTTTTTAAGTACGCAGCAACTTTTTATCACTAAATGACCTTGTTAGATAGTCTAACATCGCATCTCGGTATGGTTCGACCCAGCTTGAGGAGTATTCACAAGGTTTGCCCAGAGTCAAATATTTAAGGCTTACCTGTAAAATACTGCGGTGAGGTAGGTGCACTTCAATTGATCAGTAGTCGTCAAACAGTATGGTTAATACTCATTGGTTCGCTAGCGTTCATCGGATTATTTGCGCTCTCGCTGATTCGTTCAGAGCAGACCGAATTCTCAGTTCTCCAAAGTGCAGCACCAGCAGGAGCAACAGCAGCAAATTTTGAAGGAGTGATGATTGGGGGTTCAGAAACATCTGCCAAAGAAGAGAATTTCTTCAGCTCTGACAGTCTCACAGACAAGTACGTACTAATTTCGTTCAGAGCATCTTGGTGTGCCCCGTGCAAACGTGAGGCCGTATTTATGGAATCACTTTATGAGGAATATAAGGCTCAGAATGTTGAGTTTCTGGCGATCAATATCTGGGAGCCTGAATCCGACGCCAGGAAATTTGCTGAGGAATACCCAGTTAGCTTCCCTGTAATCTTGGATGCCAAAAGACGTATCCACATCGACTACGGAATCCGAGGTCTCCCCACAATGCTGCTTCTGTCGCCAGACTTACGTATATTTAAAAGGTACGACGGCGAGTTGTCTGAAAATAATCTGAAAGAACTCCTTGACTTATTAGTGAATTCAGATGGCTAGACAATCCTGAGATAATGTTGGAATCTGCATTTTGAAAACTTTTAAACTTGGACCCGGCACGACACTATTGCTCGTTATTCTGATATCAATCGGAGCCATAAGTGTATTAGTCGCACGAGCAGCAACCTCAAATTTGTCATATTACTTAACCCCCAGCGAGTACCTACTTGATGAAGCAAATGTTGGAAAAAGAGTTAGAGTAGCTGGACGAGTTGTGGAAGGTTCGATAGTCAACCAGGATGGCAGGCTCTTACGATTCGATATCGTAGGCGATATAAATGACCGGATCGCAGTCGAATTCAGCGGTCAAGTGGTACCCAACCTTTTTGGACCGTATGCCTTAGTCCTCGTTGAGGGTCTGGGAGAGATCGATTACATCGCTGGCGATCAAATCATTATCAAGCATGAAAATGAATTTTTTGCGGGTGAAGTCCCTGAGGAATCAATATCGTCGAACTTCGTAAAGCCCAAGAGTACATCCGATGAGGAAGAAAAATAACGTCAGCGCTAATGCGATAGGAAAGTATATTAGTGTCTCTGAATCTGACACAGTTCATAGGTCAATCCGCGCTGATCCTTAGTCTGGTCACGGGGATCTTCGGAGTATTCTTCGGTCTCTACATAACATTGGCAAGACCAAACATCTTAAGTAAGCAATTCACCGTGCTGCGGGTGTGTGGAGTGATTCTTGTCACCACAATTGCTGTCGCCAGCAGCATGTTAGTGTTTTGTCTCCTGACCGATGACTTCAGTTTGCTTTATGTCGTTGAACACTCGTCCAGCCAAATGCAAACTCCTTACAAATTGGCTGCGTTTTATTCTGGACAGGCCGGCTCGCTGCTGATCTGGAGTCTTGTCATTGCCATCGGATTACTCCTACAAAATTTCAGTTCACAATCTTCCAAAGATGCACTCACGCATACGATTCTCTCGGTGATAGTGGTTCTCTTTCTTATTCCTTTGGTATGGCTGGACTCTCCATTTGCGTCAAGTAGCGGTGATTTCACCGAAGGAATAGGCCTTAACCCATTACTAGTTGACCCAACGATGCTGATCCATCCGCCCATGCTCCTAACTGGACTAGCAAGCACCGGTGTACCTTTCGCACTAGCGTTCGGTGCGATCATCAGAGGGAAGAACAGTACTGAAGATATGGCTCAACTCAGAAAGTGGAGCTTAATCTCCCTACTGGTGTTGTCTGCTGGTAATTTTTTGGGGGCTTGGTGGGCCTATACGGTACTTGGATGGGGCGGATATTGGGGCTGGGACCCAGTAGAAAACTGTGCTCTTCTTCCATTGTTACCGCTCGTAACATTCTTACATCTGTATCCGATTTACAAGCGTTCAGGGGCATTTAAACATTGGATACTGATAGCCGCTTGTATGAGCTTCGCTTTGGCAATATTCGGTACTTTCAATGTGCGGTCAGGATTAATAGCATCGGTACACTCATTTGCCCAATCAGAAATAGGTCCTTATTTCCTTGGGCTACTTGGGCTAGCTCTGCTCACACCACTAGTGGTGGCCGCAATAAATCGACCCGATGAAGGAGGTAGCATCGAATATCAATCCTTTAGCTCTAGGGAGACTGGCCTCATCTTTAATAATTTTCTGATGGTTGCAATTGGACTCGTGATATTTGGGGCAACTATTTTCCCCGTGGTTACGGAAATTCTGAACGGTGCCCGAGTTGTAGTAGGGCCGCCTTTCTTTGTAGACACTGTGGGACCACTATTAGTGGTGCTACTTCTCTTACTTAGTCTCACTGTTCACCTCTTATGGAGGAACACTCCAAAACACCATTTCATCCAAGAAGTCAGATTACCTTCTTTACTCGCGCTACTGGGACTCGTGACGTTTGTTGTTTATGGTCTGCGCGGTGCACTTGGAGTCACTAGCGTATTTTTCGCGTTGTTCATCATAGGGGGACACGTACAGACTATTTTTACTGGCAGTAGAGAGACTTTTCAAACATCTGACAAAGCCCTCATTACAAGCACAATGTCTCTGATGCGACGATACGGGGGGTATTTCGCACACGTTGGACTAGCAATTATGGCACTGGGTATTATCGGATCGAGCATCATGGAGGAACGTGCACGAGTGATCGTATCTCCTGGCGAACAGTTCGTAGCGGGATCCTATGCGTTTGAGTACACAGACCTCTGGGGCAACAGGCCAAACGTAAACGGTATTGAAATAGAGGCGGGAACAAACATCGAAATGCGTGAGCCTGGCTCGAACTCCGTTGTCGATACACTCAGACCAGGCAGACGATTCTTTTTTGTGGCCCCTGACCAACCTGTATCGATCGTCGATATAAACAGCAATCTGTTGCGCGATGTTTACGTATTTACCCAAGGCTGGAACGAAGAAAAGGTCGCCGAAATTCAAATTATTATCAAACCGCTGGTCCAGTGGCTTTGGATAGGTGCAGGGATCTATATAGCCGGGTTATTTATGTGCTTCACACCCGAGAAAAAAATACGAGCGGCCTGAACATGAAACATTTTGGTCTACGCATTTTGGTTCTCGGAGCGATATCAACCCTGAGTGCGTTTGTTTTCTTCGAGAAAACAGTGGAATCTCAGACACCTGAAACAGATATCAGTTCTCAAGCACTCTCAATAGAGGAACAGTTACGCTGCCCCGTGTGTGCGAACGAGAAATTAAGCACCTGTAGCCTTGCTATCTGTAACGATATGAAGCAGTCGATAAGAGAGCAGCTGGCAGCTGGCCGCTCAGCTGACGAAGTGATTCTTTATTTTGTCGAATCGTACGGTGAAGAGATCAGAGTGAGTCTAGGTATTGGAGGCGTAAATCTTCTCCTCTGGATGTGGACCGGAGCCTCAATAATATTTCCGCTTGCCATCGGATACACATTATTATTCAGACTCAAGCGTACGCAAAGATAACTCATGACTGAAATATCAATAAAAACAAGCCATCTCACAAAGCGATTTCAGGGCAAACCGGCCCTTGTAGATGTATCTCTGGAAATAAAACGTGGAGAAAGAATTGCTCTCATCGGCAATAACGGGTCTGGTAAGACAACTCTCCTCTCATTACTCAATACACTTCTCAAACCGTCAGACGGTCAAGCCTGGGTCCATGGACATGATGTTGTAAAAAATCCTAATGAGCTCAGAGGGTTGATTGGTGTCATGCAGCATCAACCGATGCTCCACACAAACTTTTCCCCAATAGAGGAACTGAACTTATTTGCAAAACTTTACAAGGTAGGTGACGCAGATCTCCGAATCAGAGAAGTCCTGAAGCAGGTAGGCCTATCAAGAAAAGTGTCAGCACGCATCGGCGAGTTCTCCAGAGGACAAAAACAACGCCTAATGATAGCTAAATGTTTATTAAACAAGCCGCTGGTTTTACTATTGGATGAACCAGAGATCGGCCTAGATGCGAACGGACTAGACCTCCTCGACCAGCTGATTTTAAAACCCGATTCACAAAGGCAAATCACGGTGCTTTCGGCCACTCACAGAACAGAGCGGATAAATGATTGGGCGACCGGGATGATACGAGTCGACGACGGCAAGTTAGTGGAAAGTGTGACTTACTGATGGATCTTGCTTATCAATACTCTTGTCTTATCAGCCTCACCGTAGCCGATCTGAAATTGACATGGCGTGAGAAATCGGCGTGGTTGACCACTGCGCTGTTTGCATGTGCAGCGCTCCTGATCTATTCCTTTGCGCTTGATCTTGCTTCTGGGGTTGTTGTCTCACTTTTACCAGGAGTTATTTGGACGGTATTTCTATTTGCTGGCATCTTTTCTGCGAGCCAATCTTTCCATGCAGATCGTGAAAATGGTGTACTAGATGCTTTACGAATAAGCCCTGTCCACCCAACAATTGTTTATCTTTCGAAAACAATTTCGAATTTTGTCCAACTAGCTGCGATACAGATTCCCGTACTCTTGGGTGCCACAGTATTGTTCAATGAGGATATTTTTCAAATAAACATAATCATGATCGTGCTTCTGGGTACGCTCGGTTACTGCTCATTGACCACCCTTCTATCTGCACTAAGTTTCGGTTCAAAAAGTACGAACCTCATGCTGCCTGTCATGGCCCTCCCGCTGCTGGTACCCTTGCTGATCGCCTGTGTCGAAGCGACTGCCTCAGCGCTCGATGAGACTCCCGATGGAGCGCCGTGGATGATGTTACTTGTGTTATTTGCGATCTGGACCACACTAATTTCTGCATTGATGTTCCCACTGGCTGATTGAGAAAATAATTGAGATAGTATTCCTATGAACTTGAACACTTTGTATAACTTGCGCTGGACAGTATTACCGCCCGTAGTAGGTGTTGCAATCACTGTAATGGCGGGTCTGGCGCTCGTTTCAGCTCCTACAGAAGTAGTTGAGGGCGATGTACAAAGATTACTGTACGTTCACCTACCCTCGGCGTTGGCATCATACCTATCTTTTGGGATTACAGCTGTTTGTTCGGCTCTGTTTCTAATCACGCGAGACTTCAAGTGGGACGCTGGAGCGCAGGCAGCCGCACTCGTCGGTTTAATATTCACAGCTCTGACGCTCATCACAGGAGCTTTGTGGGGCCGGCCAATATGGGGTGTCTACTGGCAATGGGACCCTCGAATTACTACAACCTTGATACTTTTTCTGATATTTGCCGCTTACCTAGTAGCCCGAAAATCCAGTGAATTGGATAACGAAAGAGTAGCTCGGTTCTGCTCGGTCTATGCAATCATCGGATTTCTAGATGTGCCTCTTATTCATATGTCCGTGCGTTGGTGGCGAACACTCCACCCACAACCAATTGTCTCTCGTCTAGACCCAGCCCTCCCTACAGAAATGCTGTTAGTGACTTTGTTCTCTGTAGCCGCCGTATTATTAGTCGCAGTTTGGTTTATTGTTCTAGGAGTTGAAACAGAGCTCCTATCGCAACGATTATTGAAAATCAAGGGTCGGGTTCGTTAATACCAAGTAAGAATTTAGAGGTTGCAATGTCTGCTATTAATTTTCTATTCGCTGGCTTCGCCGTATTCTGGGCGGGTCTGTTTACCTATCTGATAATCCTACAGCTAAGAATCCGAACACTACGAACCGAGATAGAACAAATAGAAAATGACCAAGAGTCGGACGACTCTTAGCCGGTATCCCATACTTTTGCTGAGTATCTACCTCTTTTGAGTTATGCTTCTCGTGAAAACAATAAGCGGGAACCCTAACTATTGATGAAATCGACTATTCAGTCAGACACCCTCTCAGAATCATCGATGAAGCCCAGTCGTGGCACTCTGCTTAAAGACTACGTCACATTGATGAAGCCATCGATTGTCCTTTTATTGTTGATAACAACCATTCCAGCGATGTATTTGGCTGAAGGAACTTGGCCAGGCTGGCAGCTGGTAATAGCAACTATATTCGGCGGTATCGCATCCGCTGGAGGCGCGTCTTCGATAAATATGGCAATCGACGGGGAAATTGACGGAGTAATGCAGCGTACGCAGAACCGACCGCTACCTCGAGGAACCATAAGTGCCCGCACTGCAACGACGCTAGGTCTGTCACTCGGAGGTTTTAGCACCGTATGGATGTGGCTAATGGTCAATCCACTGTCTGCAATGCTTTCCCTCTTTGCATTCGTATTTTATGCACTTATATACAGTGTGATCCTGAAGCGAAAAACCGTCCACAATACCGTTTTAGGGGGTATCGCCGGTGCAATGCCTCCTCTAATAGGATGGACCGCGGTCACTGATCAGATTGCTATCGAGGGACTTCTACTATTTCTCATAGTATTTTGTTGGCAACCACCGCATTTCTGGGCTCTAGCTATTGGTTTATCAGAAGATTATAAAAGAGCTAATATTCCCATGGCACCAAATGTTCTTGGCAACCAATACACGAAAAATCAAATCTTACTTTGGGCCTGCCTGACTGTTGCGTCAACAGTCGCTTTTTTCTTCATAGGATCTATGGGGCTGATTTACATACTTACCGCATTACTGACAGGTCTGGGATTTCTGTATATTTCTCTGAGACTTTTGCAAGGTGATACGGTCCGGTTCACTCGACTTATGTTTCGTTATTCGACCCTGTATTTAACTGCATTGTTTTTATCAATGATCGTGGATGAAATATATCGCCTCTAGACACGAGTGAAACAGCTATAACGGTCGCTTGATAGGTATCCCAGGTCTGCGAGGGTAGCGATCATCAGTAGCTCTTTTCTTTTGTATCAAGATGACATACTGGTTTTCTACACTGTCCGTGAATGGCAACTCTATCTTTTCAACGAGCTCGCCGCCCACTACTTGCAAGGCATTCTGAGCGTCTTGAATTTCTTGATCGCTCCGAGAACCTTTAACAAGCGCCAATATTCCATCTACTTTGAGGAGTGGTAGTGCATACTCGATCATTACGTTAACTCGGGCGACGGCCCTGGAAACGACTACGTCGTGCATGCCACGACATTCAGGGAATCTACTGATGGTTTCCACTCTGTCACTGAACACGTTTGGTTCGCTTAGAAGTCCAAACTGTTCCAGCATTTCTAATATCTGGCGAAGTGAATCTGCTTTCCTTTTATTGGACTCGATTAAACTCAATTTCATACCGCCGTGTACTAGTGCCATAGGAACCGACGGGAACCCTCCGCCAGTACCAATGTCAGCAACATCGCACAAGGAATCGGCAGTAATGTGCTCTCTCTCTAGCAGAAGATGCAAAAGACCAACTGGCTCAACAAAATGGCGTTGTACGATCACACTAGGATCTGTCAGTGACGTAAACCCAGCAGTGGTATTCACTTCCATTAGCTTTGATAAATAGGCTTCGAAAGCCGCCAGTAATTTCGGAGTCAAATATTTTGTGGGCACTCCGCGGGTGAGCTCTTGTGAGACAATTGAATTACTCATCGTGTATCCTCGTGAACCACACTCTAGAACATAATCGTTATTCGAAATATTCAATATTGGTAATTTGTTGGTAAAAACCTCAACGAAAGGCTTATGAAAATGGCAGATGCAAATAACTCGGAAGCCGTATTAGTAACAGAAGAAGACCTCCAAAAAATGCAGCAACGACTCGTCGAGCTCAATGCCCAGGTACCGGCATTATCGCAAGAGCTGAACAGAACTCGAGCTGATGGTGACTTTAGCGAAAACGCTCCTCTCCATGCTGCCCGGGAAGAAATGTCCAAACTACAGTCCGCTATCAGAGACCTGGAGGCACAAATTCATAACGCAGTCATTCAAGGTAATAGAACTGATGGTAAGACTGGTCTGGGTTCAAAAATCCGAATAAAGGATGCAAACGGCAAGGAACGTGAAATCGTACTGGTATCCCATGTTGAGGCTAATCCTCCGACTCATATATCGATCGAATCACCGATGGGTGAGGCATTATTCGACCTGGCACCTGGTGACGTAGCCAGATTTCAAGCACCAAGGGGTGAAATCTCCTTGGAAATTCTCGACGTGACTAACTGAACCTTCAGCAAAACTAGTTTGCAACTCGTTTAGCGATTCGGGCCTCGCCCCATAGGCATGGGCTGCCATCTTCTAAGTCCCGAATTCCTCAGTACGTCTGGATTTACTGCACTTCTTGGCCAGTCGCCAAGAAGCGCAGATGCAATTTCACGTCCAAGTTTTCTTCTGGCTTCAGGCATCATTCGAGAACTAGCCGAGGCCACATGAGGAGTAACAATCACGTTAGACATTGTTAACAAAGGATTTTCTCTTTCGATCGGCTCGATTTCAAAAACATCAAGTCCAGCACCAGCTATCTCACCGTTTTGCAGAGCATCTATGAGAGCATCTTCGTCGTGACACCCTCCTCGCCCAGTGTTGATAAAAAGAGCAGAATTCTTCATCGCAGCAAACTGTGGGGAAGAAATCATATGGTGTGTGGTCTCGTTATATGGAGCGTGGTTAGACACAAAGTCAGCCCTCTCAAACAATTCAGAGTAGGCAACTGGTTCGACCCCATTTGAGGTCATTTCGATTTCACTGACATAGGGGTCATGAGCTATCACACGCAAGCCGAAAGCCTGGCATCTTCGTGCCATAGCATGCGCAACATTGCCAAATGATACAAGTCCGATTGTTTGACCGTACAGTCGAGGGAATTGTCTTAAGTATGGGTGTCCCTCTGAAAATCTTCCGCTTAACATCATGTCCCGCATCTCGTAAAGCCGGCGGTGTGACGCGAGCAATAAGGTCATTGCATGATCTGCCACCTCCTCAATAAACGTGTCAGGGACATTGGTTACGGGTATTCCGGCTGCTGTGGCAGCCTGCACGTCCACAGTATCAGTGCCGACGCTGCCGACTCCTATAATCACGCAGTTCTCTAGTCCAGCCACAATCTCGGCGTTGATGCGCCGACCTCTTGCTATCACTGCATCTGCGCCTTTGGCCTGCTCTATGAATTCTTCGTCGGTTTCAGCGTCTATTTCGACAATCTCTGCCCCAATCGGATCCAATGCCTCACGTTCGAGCTCATAAGAGTCAGCTAAATTAAATTGTGAGCCTCCACCCTGCTGAATTTGCCTCGGTTTTTGCACTGCGACAATGAATTTTCCAGACATCTTGAACCTCCGTCGAATTTCTAGGAACATCCCTCTAATACCTAATTGCTAATGAATAGCACGTATTTGTGCTAAGTCCTAGCGGAGGCCCACACCCTGAAGATCTCCAAATCAAGTCTGGTCTGAATGCCATTAGACGACTATTTATGTCAACAAACTTGATCAATATGACTTGCCATACCATGTGAAATTTAGTACGGTACAGAGCGATAGGTAGCCCACGCAGCCGACAGTGAAACTGTACGAGCTTGACGAGCATAATGTGCTTTCGCTCTTAGTTCGCGACTGTCCAAGTTGACTTAAGGGTAAGTTTTATAGCTCAAAATTTTTGAGCGGGGCTACCTCGTGTATTTAAAATAGTAGATTGAGGAGTTATGTATGGACGAGCAGCTGAAAAGCAACTACTGGAGTAAAAGATTAATCTCACGACGGAGCCTCGTA
>CEOQ01036763.1_pt1 | contig 11437 bp, 13 predicted proteins | sample 361351 | NCBI WGS metagenome assembly CEOQ01 (sample SAMEA2619907, study PRJEB7988) | marine metagenome | biome: marine biome (ENVO:00000447); feature: deep chlorophyll maximum layer (ENVO:xxxxxxxx); material: "saline water (ENVO:00002010), including plankton (ENVO:xxxxxxxx)" | depth 60 m | reverse complement strand
AAGACTGAGAAGCTCCCAGATTTTTCTCGGCCTTGTTGGATCTTGTCCTATCAGTAATGGTTTTATTAGATCCTTTAGATAAGCCTGGACTATGCCTGGGTTCCTGCCGGCCTCTGCTATGCCGTATATTCCCTCATCAGTTTCTATCCTCAATAAAGAACGTATAGGAGATCCTTCGAAAGCTTTGTTGCTGTCTGTTGTCACCGTTGGGACAGGAGTTATAGAGATATCAGTGATTTTCATCGGTGTCCTCCGTTTGGATTGAAGCTTAAAAACATCTTGAACCTTAATTTAAGTGCAATGGTAATGCTTCACATTTCAATTTATCAATAACGGACCATTGAGTTTGATGATTTCTAAATATGAATTAGTAAATTGTGGTGTTTTCCACTGCCTTATTTTGGTGCGCTATGCATAGTGATTATTAAGATAGTTTATACTTCCTACCAATGTGTTTTTATTAAAGAGATTCAAATTTAAGAAATCTATAAATAAAATAGATGAATTTATAGTTGATGAAGATCAGCTGAAGTTTTTCTGTGAGCTTGCAAGCTCACAGAAAAGCATAGGCTTAGATATAGAGGGAAACGGGTTTTATCGTTACCCTGAAAGAGTCTGCTTAATTCAAGTTTCCATCAATGACCGTCCATTTATAATTGATCCGTTGCAGTTTGATGATCTCACGTCTCTGGGGGAGATTTTCAATAATTCTAAAATCACCAAAATTGTCCATGCTGGTGACTACGATATTAGAAGTTTGAGCAGGGATTATAATTTCACATTCAATAATGTATTTGACACAAGTATTGCAGCGGCTTTTCTGGGTTCAGGTCGCTTAGGATTGGATGCGGTTCTTAAAGAACATTTGAACGTTGAAGTGTCCAAAGATAAAAGATTGCAGAGAAGTGACTGGACCATTCGTCCTTTATCGGCAGAAGCTATTACATACGCTGCAAACGATGTGAGATATTTGGTAAATGCCATGGAAACAATGTCAGATAAATTGAATTCTCTAGGACGATTTCAATGGGTTCAAGAAGAATTTAAGCGACTTAGTGCAGTCAAATATGAAGCAAAAGATGAAGAGGTCGCATTTTTAAATGTAAAGGGCAGCAGGGATATCGAAGGGCAAAATTTGGCAGTTTTGAGAAAGTTATATCAATTCAGGGAAGATGAAGCGATCAGTAAAGATAGACCTCCATTTAAGGTGATTTCTGATTCGATTCTTGTTGCAATAGCGAGAAATCCTCAAGGCAATTTTGATGATATAAAGGGAATAGGCTGGTGGGGTCGGCCTGAACCATCGTCTAGGCTCAAAAAAGTTATAAAACAAGGATTGGAAGCCCCACCAGTTACAAGACCCAAAAAGAAAGATAACGAACGACAAAGGTTATCAAATAAACAAAGGGAAAGAGCTAACGTAAGGCTTAGAAGTTTAAAAGTCTGGAGAAAAGGTATAGGGGATGAACTAAAACTTGATCCTAGCATTCTCTGGCCAACTTCAAGTTTAAATAGATTGTCCCGGTTTCCAAATGATTTTGAAGTAGAAATGGAAAATCCTGAAGTTAGGTTATGGCAACAAAAAGAATTTGGTGAGTCGCTGAAGATAATGATCGATAAGGATTCCGGGTAAAAAGTAATTATAAAAAATAATAAATACGTTGGAGGATAGAGGGGGCGTGATGCATATAGATACTGTTTGGTGGATTATTTTAGGTCAATCAGCGTTGCTCATATTGTTACTGATATTCTGTTTTAGATTGTCTGTAAAAATTCTGACGGAAAAAAGTAGGTCTCAAAGCCAGTCGACCAGATATGGTCAGATAACTGAACAATTTCTACCTCTTGTGAAACATTATCCGTATGATTCAAAACAATTTAGGTTTTTAGGTACCCCCATCGATGGAGTACAGTTCGAAGATGACAAAATAGTGCTTGTAGAGTTCAAATCAGGGAATAGCTCATTATCTTCTAGGCAAAGGCATATTAGAAATCTGGTAAACGAAAATAAAGTGTATTTTGAAATTATAAGGGCAGGATGAATAAAATTTAGTCATGTAGGTTTAACTTTTATGAAATCTATTAATTCAATGTGTATGAGGGTGTAGATGAGTTTTCTTTTTCAGCCGATTCAAATAAGAAATATAGAAATTAAAAATAGGATATTTGTCGCCCCAATGTGCCAATATTCGTCAATTAAAAATGATGGTTACCCTACTGATTGGCATTTAGTTCATCTTGGCACCAGAGCTGTGGGTGGAGCCGGGTTGGTAATGTTTGAAGCCACTGCCGTAAATCCTGCCGGTAGGATTTCTCCACAAGATCTAGGTATATGGTCTGATGACCATATTGATTCCTTTGCTAGGATTGTTAATTTTTTGAAAGATCAACATAGTACTCCTGCTATTCAACTCGCTCATGCCGGTAGAAAAGCGTCACACCAAAGTCCTTGGTTGGGTAATGGGATGCTTTTTGCAAATGATGGAGGTTGGGAAATAGACGGCCCCAGTCCTATAGCTTTTGAGGAAGATTGGGCTGTGCCTAATGAACTCACATTGGAGGGGATCGATGCGATTACAGAGGATTTTGTTTCTGCAGCAAAGAGAACTGTTACAGCTGGTTTTGAGGTTATAGAGTTGCATTTTGCCCATGGTTATTTAGCATGTGAATTTATGTCACCTTTATCAAATTCCAGGACGGATCAATACGGAGGGTCACTTAGTAATAGATGTCGCTTTGCGGTTGATATTGCTAGTGCAGTAAGGAACGTTATACCCGAAGGGATGCCTCTTATTGCCAGAATATCTGCTACTGAATATATGACTGGTGGTTGGGATTTGAATGATTCAGTGGAATTATCAGGTTGGCTTAAGGATGTCGGAGTGGACATGATAGATTGTTCATCTGGTGGAAATGCGGTGGATCAAAAACTAGACCCTTATCCGGGATATCAAGTGCCATTTGCAAAAAAAATTAAGGATGAAGTGGGTATATTGACTGGTGCTGTCGGGCTGCTAACTGATCCGTATCAGTGCGAGCAAACTCTGCGAAATGGTGATTCTGATGTGATTTTGCTCGGTAGAGAACTGTTGCGAAATCCCTACTGGGCGCTTTCAGCACAGGTGACACTTGATGGTGACGATAGCGTTTGGCCAAACCAATATGTCAGAGCTAGATAAATATTGATATTTGATCTTTTTAGGTAAGTTTTGATCGGATTAAGTAGGTGATGATTCCAATTGCTAACCCAACAATGATTATCACAGGTTGTGTCTTGATAATTCCTCCTGTTATAAGACCAAGAGAAGTCGCAAACAGACCTGTTAATATAAACCAATTGGTATTCAATAAATCCTCGTTAAGTTTCAACGTTAAATTTTGATAGGTCTTCCATATTACTAAAATAGTCTACAATCAATAATTAATTTTGTCCGGTGAATCTTGAATCTTTTGAAAGGAATATCCCAGTGAACAAAGAATTACTACATCTTTCTAAACAAGTTGGCGAATTGTTAATTTCAAAGGGGCATTCAATTGGGATTGCTGAATCTTCTTCTGGAGGGTTGGTATCAGCACATCTTTTGGCAGTGCCAGGAGCATCGAAATATTTTTTAGGTGGGTCTGTTATTTATACGCGTTTCGCACAGAGAGGGTTTTTAAATGTCATTGATAGTGAAATGGATGGGCTCAGGGCTGCGACCGAAGAATATGCTTCTTTGAATGCTGCGAAAGTAAAAGATTTGTTGGGTGCTACCTGGGGATTGGCAGAAACAGGGGCGACTGGCCCGACAGGGAATCGGTATGGAGATGCTGCCGGGCATTCATGCATCGCGGTATCTGGACCTTCTAATGTGTCTGTAACGTTGGAGACTGGCTCTTCGGACAGAGAGGAGAATATGATTTCATTTTCGAAAGAGGCTCTAACCTTGCTATTGAGAACACTCTCTGAAAATTTAGATTAGTATCTCCTATTTTATATCTAAACCCTGACAAACTTTTGTAGTCGGGCCCCATCAAGGGTTTCTCCTATGTAGAGACTTCCCTCAGAATCTATGCCAACGGCATGTGCCGCTAACAAATCTCCATGTTCTCTTGTACTTGATCCCCATCCTCCAAGCCATTGACCAGTTTTTGTCATTATTTTTATACCTGAGTTGTGACTGGCAATATTGATTTCTGGTGCATCCTTTCCAAGACCAATTCTGTAACCGAGTTCTGGTATAAACATAGCTCCGTCTTTGGCTGGGACAATTTGATTTGGTCGGTGGACACCTCGCCAATGAGTCACATATTGTCCATCGGGAGTAAAGACTTGGATCCTGCTATTCTCTCTGTCACACACATAAACCAGTCCAGTTGGGTCCACGGCCACGCCATGCGGGATCATGAATTGACCTGGGCCGGTTCCTCTTTCTCCCCATGACCTTATGATTTTTCCTTGAGGTGTGAAGTGATGGATTCGCGAATTTCCGTATCCATCAGCTATGTATATTGACCCATCTAGGCCGAATGCGATGTCCGTAGGTTTATTGAATGGTTCGCCGCTTTGCTCTGGCGCTGGCTCATTGGGTGTTCCAAGGGTCATAAGTAGTTCACCGGTTGCTGTCCATTTTCGAACAGTATGGTCACCGTTGTCGGTTGTCCATATTGAGTCATCTGCCCCGATCTCTAAATGATGAGCAGTGACGAATGTTTCTTGTCCCCAGTCGTCAAGAATATTTCCGTCTTTGTCTAGTACGATCATAGGGTGATCACTTCTGTTGTATGCAAAGATTCGATCATTGCTGTCTACCCCTACTCCTACAACGTGGTTCCATTCCCACCCATTCGGGAGTGGTGCCCAGCCTGGGACACTTTCATACACATATTCTCCGTAACTTACTCTTAGTGGTTTATCAGCCATTTGTATCCCCTATGCAGTTCCATTTGTTTCGCATCTGCGGAGAGCAATACTATCACTGTTTTTTGATTTGACTACCCTACTTTGGATAAGTTGGGTATAATTTTCGTCATAGCAAGCAAACATGTTTCATAGGAATAAGGAGATAAATTATGTCAAACTATAGTTGTGGTGACTGCGGCATGGAAGTTCACAATATAACTTGCGGTAAATGCGGTACCGAACTGACTCATGCCACAATTGAAAAAGACGATGGAAGTAGTGTAGGGGTAGCTCAATGCTCCAACGGTTGTGGGAAGATAAAGTCCCCAATGTGTTGTGGGCATGATATGGTCGCTGTTTAACCACATTCGTCAATAAAATAAAGGGTGAATTCGCTAACGGATTCACCCTTTTTTTATGTTTTGAATTTGTGTTTGAAATATTAGGAATAAAATTTTGTTCAATCAGATAAACCAATATTCTTTTGTAGTTGTTTCTGTATTGATATTAGTTTTTTGCACATTGATATTGCTTCGTATTGTCGGTTGGAAGTTTAGCATTCCAATAATCGGAATCCTTTTGGTTGCGTTAATATGGTTCCACATGACAATTAAGACGAGTTCTGTATTGGAATTGACGGAGTCTAGTTGGGTTTCAATAAACAATTCGAATGAACCATTTTTACTGTATTTGTACTCAGATTTTTGAATTGGCTGCATGTCCATGAAATCTGCCGTTGACAGATTACAAGAAAAATCTGGAAAATACTTCCGGGTTGTAAGGTCTGATGTGCATACTAAATTCGGAACAGCGTTGAAGATGAAAGTTGAATCCAAATTAGTACCGACATTTATTTTATATAGTGGCGATAAAGATGAAGTGATGCGGTTTCATAGCGTGCCTGACTTAGAGAGAATAAAATCGTTGTTGGCAGAATTGAATAAAAGTTAAAACGTTTGGAAACCTAATATATTTAGGATGCAAGAAGTGATAGGAGAGAGGATATGTCTTCAGAAAAAATATATGTAACCAGAATCATAGTTCCCGATGCTATCGAGAAACTGAAAGAAAATTTTGATGTAGTAGAAGTTTGGCCGGAACCGACTCCTCCTCCAAAGGATTTAATACTACAGAAAGTTACTGAATGTGATGGGATGATGATTGAATCCAATGACATTATGGATGCTGAAGTGTTTGAAGCAGCAACGAAGCTTAAGGTTGTAGGCACCAGAGCTATAGGAATTGATAATATTGATGTGGCTGCCGCGACAAAAAACGGTGTAGCGATTGGGAATACTCCAGGCATACTACATGAATCATGTGCAGATTTTACAATGGGGTTGATTTTGTCCTTGGCTAGGCAGGTCACTCGATCGAATCGTAAGGTCATTTCTGGGGAATGGAAAATATTTGATCAAACTCCATATTTAGGGACAGATGTATACGGTAAAACACTTGGATTGATTGGCCTTGGACTGATCGGCACTGCAGTTGCAAAAAGAGCTACAGGCTTTGATATGAAGATCAAATATTACTCACGGACTCGTAAAGAGGAGGACGAAGAAAAATATGGCCTTCAATGGACTCCGGATATCAATGATTTATTATCCACATCAGACTATGTTTCCATCCATATCCCATTAGGTCCTGAAACAACGAATTTTATTGGTAGCGAACAGCTGAAAATGATGAAAAAAGATTCTTTTCTTATCAACACATCTAGAGGTGGTACGGTAGATCCAGATGCGCTTAGGGATTGTTTAGGAAAAGGTGGGATTGCCGGTGCTGCTTTAGATGTGACTTCTCCTGAACCAATTGCGCCGGACGACCCATTAGTCCATATGGATAATGTAATAATTACCCCCCATATTGCTAGTGCAAGTGCGGCTACCCTTAGGAGAATGGGTTTGATGGCAGCGGATAACGTTATAAATTTTCTTAAAGGTGAAGAAATGCCTGCCTGTTTAAATCCTGAGGTTATTAATTCATGAATTATTGCTAATTGGGAGGAATTGTAGTCGTTGAGTTTTTAGAGATAGTCTAGACTTTTCATTGAGCTAAGACGCCTTTTCCTGGGAATGATGCTTCTTCTAATTCACCTTTTGATACAACCGGTGTTCCATTGACTAAAACGTAGTTCATGCCAGTTGGGGCCGCAGTTGGGTCGGTATAAGTAGAATTGTCAATTACGGTATTTGGGTTAAACACAGCAATGTCGGCATCACATCCTACTTGCAGTCTTCCTTTTTTGGAAAAGGCAGGGGCTCTTTTTTCTAGACGTTGCGCTGGCATTAAACTCATTTTTGACAAAGCATTAACTAATGATAGGTTTTTTTTGTTTCTAACAAATTCCCCAAGTATTTTGGTGTAGGATCCAGCTGTTCTTGGGTGGCCTTTCCCATCTTCTATAATGCTGTCGGTAGCAATCATGGTTAATGGATGTGTAACGGCCGCATTCATGGATTCCTCAGGGGTAGAAAAAGTAATTATCCATCCTCCACTCTCCCTATATTCTGCAAAAGTCTTTTGTGTGAGATATTCCCCAGTGTCAGGACGCATTAGTTGTTCATAGTCTATTCCATAATGCTCCTGCCACCCGTCATCAAATAACGCAGACTCGATTTTGGTCATTCCGGCAGTGTATGGGTAACATTCTGTTGAGATATCTAACCCTCTTTTCCTTGCCCCCGCGATCATATCTAGAAGTATCGGTACCGCCTTCATCCCAGTACTGTTGATGTGTACGACATGCAGAGGAGCTCCTGTTATTGCTGAGGCTGCGATTACTTCTTCAAGTGCTTCTATGGCATTTAGTGGTTCTAAATGGCCTTTACCTCTCAGATGTACGTGGCAGGATGCTTCGTACTCTGCTGCGATATTAAACATCTTTAGTACTTCGTGGCGACTAGCACCTCGGGTGTAGTCCAGTCCAAATCCAACAGCAAGAGCTCCATCTTGAAGCCCTTTTCTAAGCAGTAATTCCATTTCGGCAATCTCTTGTACACTAGCAGCTTTTCTTCCAGCGTCGCCAGACGGTAAAAATACCCCGGGGTCATTCATGACCTTCATTCTTACTGGAATATGGCCTATGCTTGCACCGAAATTTATTGGTGAATGTCCTTCCCATTTTTTATAGAAACCAGCAATATCATTTGTGCCTACTTCAAGTTCTAAAGTTGTCGTTACCCCATCTTTAGCTTGGACACCGAATATGTCAGTGTCTTGTGGGTGGCAGTGTAGATCAATGAATCCAGGAGCAACCACTTGTCCTGTTGCTTCTATAGTTTCTTCAGCAGTTAAAGTTTTATCAGATATTTCTACTATTTTCCCATCACTGATCGCTAGGTTTTTAATAGAATCTAGACCAGATTCTGGGTCTATAACTCGTCCACCGGAAATCACAATATCGTAGCCACTCATAGATCTATTTGTCCTTTTTTAATATCTGTAAATTATCTGTAGCCCCGTCTAGCAGAAAGCCTAAATCTGAGTTATACATGATCATCTGCATACCTTTGGCTCGCCATTCCTTTAAGGCTTCTATATTACCCATGTGAATACCAGATGCAACATTCATGTCTTTTGCCGTATGAATAACTTTTTCTATGGCTTTTTTAACTTCCGGATGATTAGTTTGGCCTGGCACACCATAAGATAACGATAAATCCTCGGGCCCTACTAAAGCGACATCTATTTCAGGATTAGATAATATTTTTTTAAGGTTTTCTACAGCTGATTTTCTTTCAATTTGAGCGATCACTAAAGTGTCAGCATTATGAGTGTCGATAAATTCTTGTAATTCTCCGAAATGATAATCGGAATGGGGGGCGTCAGAAGATAATCCTCTAGTCCCCAGAGGGGGATATTTCATAAATTCCACAAGAGTATTTGTGTCATTGGGAGATTCGACTCTAGGTAACATTAAACCCATAGCCCCTGCATCTAAATATCCTGTCACTAAACTGTAGTCTAAGTTTCTTATTCTTACCATAGGGTATATTTTTTCTAAGCGAGCCACTCTCAATATTTCTCTTACAGTGGAATGATCATAAGGGCTATGCTCACAATCAACCATTATGAAATCAAATCCTGATCTTTTGAATATTTGAGCTACGGTTGGGGATGTCATTTCTTGTACCATAGTTCCATAAACTGTTTCTTTGTTTTTTAATCTGATTTTCAACTCGTTTCTAAGCATGAGATCTCCTTTTTTGATATCCCTGTAGGTTGAAACATTAACTTAGAGTGCTTTTGGTGTACAGTACTGTAAAAATATAGAGGTGCATGTTATGTCAAATTCAAATCGAATCGCGGTTATTGGTGCTGGCGTGGTTGGAGGTTCTGTGGCGTTCCATCTGTCTGAATTTGGTGCGGACGTGACAGTGTTTGATAAAAATTCGGCAGGATCTGGAGCCAGCAGTCACTCCTTTGCTTGGTTGAACGCGTTTGGCAAATCTCCAAGACATTATTTCGATTTGAATCACAGATCCATGGAATTATGGACTAGATTTGTCGAAAAATTAGGTAAAGATGTTGGTCTGCGATGGGGAGGGGTTGTTACTTATTGTGCCGGCTCAGAGGGTAGCCAAGAGTTGCTGGCGCAATGTCGAAAGGTGCAAGAATGGGGGTATGCGGCTCGGTTGATATCTAGAGAAGAATTTGCGAGGCTTGAGCCCGATATGGAGATTGGCCCTTTTGAATTAGGTGTACACACCATGTCTGAAGGTCATGTCCTGCCTACAAAAGTTGCTGAGGCTTGTATGGACAAAGTTGTTGAACATGGAGGAGAAGTACATTTGAATAGTTCTGTTGATGATATTTCTCCTGAAGGTGATGAAGTGAATTTAGAAGTAAACGGTAAAAACTTTGTGTTTGACAAAGTAGTGATTGCAGCTGGTACAGATTCCACACAACTAGCTGATATGGCCAGTATTAAATTGCCTCAACGTATAAGTCCTGGGGTTGTAGCCAGAACTGCACCTATACCTCCCATAATAAAGAATCTTTCATCCTTATACTTGCCTCCATCAGATGAATGGGGCAATGGAATTCACATAAGGCAAGACCATGACGGCGTAGTAATGTTTGGGGCTGGTGATCAGGAAAATGAATCAGACGATGATTCTCAGGAATATGCTGATTCACTGATTGAAAGAGCTATAAGATATTTTCCCGCACTGTCAGATGTTGAGGCTATAAGAGTTCCTGTTGGGTATCGTCCTATGCCAATTGACGGATTACCAGTGTTGGGATTTGCGCCGGAGGCCACTAATATATATATAACTCTGATGCACAGTGGTGCGACGCTGGCCCCTATCGTGGGGAACTTGTCTGCATTAGAAATAATGACTGGGACTAAAACCGACTGTTTGGAACCTTACCGACCTTCCAGATTTAAATAGTTATTTCACCTAATTCCTACAGGGGTTCCCGTTGCGTTTAGCCTTATTTTATATATTCCAGTGCGAGCTGTAATAAATAATGTCGAACCGTCCTCGCCCCATGCACAATTCGCCGGGATTTCTTTTGTTAGGATCCTTCCCAGAAGTAGCCCAGAGTTTTCGAAAACCCAAATACCTCCAGGACCTGAAGAGTAGATCCTTCCCTCAGTATCAATTTTCATCCCGTCTGGTACACCTTCGTCCTCGGTATTCATGTCGAAAAATAGTTTACCGTTTACGGGATACCCGTCACTATTTACTTCATAAACATTAATTAATTTATCTAGAGAGTCTGCGATGTATAGATGTTTTTCGTCGGGGGAGAATGCTAGTCCGTTCGGGCCGTTTAAATCAGATATGAGTAACTCTAAATTTGTACCATTCCCGGCTACACGATAAACGCCATTAAAAGGAAGTTCCTTTCCCTGAGTCATTCGAGCTAATCCATATGGAGGATCAGTAAAATAAACCCAACCGTCTGATTTTACTACTACATCATTAGGGCTATTTAGTCGTTTACCGTTGTAACGGGTGGCTATAGCAGAAACATTGCCGGTTTCATCTGTCAGGGACACTCTTCTATTGGTGTGTTCACAAGCGATAAGTTTGTTGTCTAAGTCCATTGTAAGCCCATTAGAATTCCCGCTTGGATATCTGTAGGTTGAGATGCTGGCACCTTCTTCTGACAATGAATACTGAACTATTCTGCTGTTTGGTATGTCTGAGAAAAGTAGTTTGTTATTCTTCCACAAGGGACCTTCGGTAAATCCAAATCCAGTGGCAATATGTTCAACTCGAGAATTTTCGCATAAGATTTCGTTGAATTTATCGTCTCTTATATCAAATCTTTCGTTCATAATTTATAGCTCCAGATAAATTGCTACCACCTACCACATATTTTGAGGGCTTCATCGTTTCCTGGCCAGGGTGGCATCGTAGATATAATTATTTTTAACTTTTCTCTACCAGTATTTCTAAACTGGAAGCCCGTGCCTAGAGGGATTGTTAAAGTACACCCTTCTGATATAGGTATTATTTTTTCCTCTTGGCTCTCTTTTAACCATATCTCTCCCTGTCCTTGGGTTACAAACCATATTTCTTCCACGGTTTTATG
>CEOQ01006896.1_pt1 | contig 11439 bp, 10 predicted proteins | sample 361351 | NCBI WGS metagenome assembly CEOQ01 (sample SAMEA2619907, study PRJEB7988) | marine metagenome | biome: marine biome (ENVO:00000447); feature: deep chlorophyll maximum layer (ENVO:xxxxxxxx); material: "saline water (ENVO:00002010), including plankton (ENVO:xxxxxxxx)" | depth 60 m | reverse complement strand
TTGAACATCCCAAAATTCATATTTGTCTGGGTGTGTTACACCATAGGAAAAGAAGTACATACCATATCTTTCAAATCCTGATGTGTCACTTAGACTGGTTTCACTTTCTTGTCTAGCTGCTAAGGCACTTTCTAATTGTGAGACATACCATGCTCCACTTTTGAATTTCTTACCTGCTGCTTTTTTGATGTCTTCTGCGATCATACTATTCCTAGTTCTTTTTCGGTCATGATCTTGAATTCATATTTTCTATCAGCACAGTAGGACTCTGCTGCTTTCCACTTTGCCTGATTAACAACATATGTTTGTACTTCATATGCCCATGATTTAGTTCTCTTTTTGGGATTCTTTTTAGGCATTTTAAGTTGTTTTGCTGGTTTAACTTCAATAACCACATTTCTCATTTTGCCATGTGCGTCTCTGTATTTGATAAAGAAGTCTGGAAAGTACCTATGTACTCTGTTATCTAAGGGACTCTTATATGGAATCCAAAATTCTTCTGATTGCCATTGACTTATACTCTCAGTTAGATCGCAATATTCCATGAACTTTTTTTCCCAAAGTGATCTATAAATGATCTGTGTTGGGTCACCTTTGTACTTCTTTGGTCGTTTTGGACGAAATTTCCCCTTATAAGCCATAAAAACTCATATACATAGTATGATAGAAGTCATATTTTATTTAGATGGCCCAACTTCAAAAAAAGTATTTCCCTAAAGAACAGTTAGTTGCGAGAACAACAACTTCTGATCTTCAGCCTGGATATGAGGCTATATTGGACGAAGGTGATAAGGATAAGTTTAGTTCAATGTTGTATAATAAGGATTCCTTTGCTGAATTGCAAAGTTTTCAGAATGCTTTGGGAGCTCCTGCTTTATCCAACTTCTTTAAAGTATCAATGGATTTGGCTCCAGAGAGTCCAGAACCAGTAAGGAATTTTCCTAACGATCAAAATAGTGTAACGATAACTGAATCGGAGGAAAAGGTTGTAGCTAATGGTTTAAATCAATGGTTGACTAGTGCTGGTGTCCTTGGCCCTAATGATCCAAAGATTAGATATGAATTATTGGCGAATGAAGCGATGTTGCCTGGCACATCTATGCAAGTGGTTCAACAACAAGGAGATAGACAAGGAATAAGAGAGAGATTTGCTACACAAAGACAATATACAGATATTTCTATAAGTTTTTATGTTTCTTCTGATTATAAGATCTTGAGATTATTTCAAGAGTGGATTAATTTCATGAATCCTTTATATGTTACTCCACAGGGAGTGAAATCTCCAACTGCATATCCTGGCGGATATCCCAATAATGATGAGGGTTATGCTTATCATAGGTTTAGGTATCCAGTTGAATATAAGAAGAATATATCAGTTACTAAGTTTGAAAGAAATATGGGAACTGGTAAGGAGAAAGGTGGTAGACACAATTTATCGGCTATACAATCTAGAAGAGGTGTAGACTATACACCTGATGCTATCAGTTATAACTTTATAAATGCGTTTCCTACATCTATACAGGATATTCCATTAAACTATCAGGCTGGACAAGTACTACAATGTCAAGTAGAATTTAGTTACGATAGGTATTATATTGTTAATAATACTGGTCTACCTCAAGGAGACAGTGCTGGTGGTGGTGGGATTCAAAGTAGTGGTTCTAATAAAGCTGGAGTTTCTCCAGTCCAAACCGCTTAAAACGCTGATATATACAATACTGAATAAGTTATTATGCCTTTACCAACCATTACTACGGCTCAGTATGAGTTGAAGTTGCCTTCTACAGGGAAGACTATCAAGTACAGACCATTTCTTGTAAAAGAAGAGAAGATTCTAATACTTTCTCTGGAGTCCGAAGATCAAAAACAAATTACCAATGCAGTTAAACAAGTTTTAAAGGCTTGTGTACTTACTAAGGGTATTAAGATCGAACAATTACCAAGTTTTGATATCGAATATCTATTCTTAAATATTCGTGGCAAATCTGTTGGTGAATCGATTGAACTCGTTGTTACATGTGGTGATGATGGCAAGACGGAAGTTCCTGTTGCAGTCAACATTGATGATATACAGGTTTCTAAAGATCCAAATCACAGTCCAGATATTGAAATCGATGAAAATTATAAAGTGAGGATGAAGTATCCCTCAATGAGTCAATTCATAGAGACTAACTTCAATCAAGAGGATGAGGATGCAGTTGAAAAATCATTTGAAATAATTGCCTCATGTATTGATAGTGTTTATAACGATGAAGATGTTTGGGCAGCTTCCGATTGCACTAAAAAAGAACTTAATGATTGGGTACAATCTCTTACATCTGCACAGTTTGCTAAGATTGAGGAGTTCTTTGATACTATGCCTAAGTTAAAGCATACTCTTGAAGTTATTAATCCCAATACTAAGAAGAAGAATACCATTGAGTTAGAGGGTCTGACGGATTTTTTCGGTTAAGTATGTCTCATATTGATCTTGAGACATACTTCAGAATCAACTTTGCTCTCATGCAGTACCATAAATATTCATTATGGGAAGTAGAAAATCTCTGTCCTTGGGAACGAGACATCTACGTTGGTCTTCTTAGATTGCATATCGAGGAAGAAAACCTAAAACAAAAAGCGAGAGAAGCACAAGCAGCTAATGGCTAAATTTTCATCTAAAATGTTTAAAGCACCCAAAGTTGGGAAGGGTGCGTCTAAAGTTGCGAAGAAGACTGGCCTTGTTAAAAATGCTAAGGCCACTCGGAAGAGTATCTATGGCGCTAAAGCTAGTGCGATAAAGGGTAAGAATATATTAAAGGGTACTGGTAAGAAGATAGGGCCTATACAACCAGACCTTAAAAAAGGTGGTATAAGAAAGATTAATAGACTGGTAGAGACTAGAGTTCAGAACCTTGTTCCAAAAATATCACAAAAGATTGAAGCTAAGGTAGATTCCTTTGATCCTAGCAAGTTCATGGGTAAGATCTTTGATGGTGGATTGGGTTCATTGAGAGGATTTGGTCAAAGTCTTGATGGAATGAAGGGTTCTGTTGAGAGTACAGTTAGTTTTCTTGGTAAGGCAACGGAGTTAGCGAATAAGTTTGTAGAGAAATTAGGAAAGGTTAAGAGTAAGAAAGGTGGTGGTGGATTCATTGGTACATTACTTAAGGGACTTGCTGTTGCTGGAGTTGCTGCTCTTGCTGTACCAACGATAGCTAAGGTTGCTATGTTTGGTGGTGCAGTAAAGGCTGGAAAGGCTTTATGGAGGAAAGGTACTGATTTTATTAAAGGTGTCTTTAAGAAAAAGAAGAAAAAGAAAAAGGAAAAAGAGACTAAAGTTAAGAAGATGAGGAAGAACCTCTTCAGAAGTGTATTGGAGAAGTTCCATAGTACCTTGGATTTCATAAACCCTTTAAAAAGATCAATGAAAGGGAAGGGGGAGCCTGAGAGGGAAGATAAATCAGGGTATTTTCATAGAAAAACCACCGATGGTGTCTTTGGTGGTGCAAGAACAGATGAACTAGCTGTCTATGATACTACTAAATCTGATCAAATCTTTACACTAAAGATTGACTCTAAGGGAGGAAAGGTTCTTAATGGGAATGAACTTCAACAACAAATATTAGACAAGCAGAAAGAAATAAGTGTTAAAAAAGTCGATATTGATGCTAAAGAGTTTTCAGAGGCTAATGATTTTGGTGAGTTAGAGGATGAAATTGAACAAGGAAGGCGAGATATTGCGAGACTAAAGGAGGAAATTAAAGAACTGGTGATGACAGAGGGATCTGGTGCTACCAGTACAAAAAGAGTTAAGACAGGTGATGAAACTCCTACCGTTGAAGGTATGGTTCAGAAGGGTGAAGAGGGAGAAAAAGGAGAAAAGGGTGTAGAAGGTAAGAAAGGTGGATTGGGTAGTTTCATACAGAATACTACTCAAAATGTAAAGAATGTTGCTGGAGGTATTGTTAAGTCTAGTCCAACGTTTAAGTTGGCAAAGATGGTTCAAGAGAATAGAAAGGCTATAAAAGCTCAGAAACAAGGTGGTGCTGGGGGTATGTTTAATCAACTTCCTCAAGTTAAAATGGCCAAGTGGTTAGGTGGTAAGGCAAAAGGTATTGCTGGTGGAATATGGGGTGGAATAAAAGGACTCTTCTCAGATAAGGAGAAGGATATGAAGAAAGAAGATAGTCAGAAGATAGCTCAACCCGCTACTCAAGGTAAACCTGGCGGTGGAGGTAGTGTAGTACCAATAAAAGTGCCTGCAGCAAAGAATGATGGTAAACCACCTAAACAAAAACAAACTCAAAAAGAAATGACTACACCTTCAAATGTCATACCTGCATTGTTGGCAATAGATGCACAGAATATGCATACTCCTTATGCTAAATCAACCTTTAATATAGTTGACGCATTATGAAGACTTCTATATCTACTTTAAAAGTTAATCAGAAGGCACAGAAGTCTGTTGATGCTGCTGAAAGCAGTATTAATAGATTTAAGACTTTTATAAACAGTAGATCCAGTTCTTTACCAGAACCAGCATCAGATTCTAAAATACAACGGGCTTCAAATTTTGTAAAGAATTTTAAAGGGCCTGAAGAAAAGAAAGGTGGTGGAATTCTTGGTGGAATTCTGAAAGGTGCTGGTGTATTGTTGTTGTTGCCTATGTTATTGTCTAAAGGTGCTGGTGCAACTCCTCAAGATGCAACTAACCAAGTTATAAGTGCATATGGTGGGGATGATAAAGCAGTTCAAAAAGATATTCAGAAAGCGGAAGCAACAAAAACGAAAACAAAGAAAAGTTTTGATGATACTACAGAATCAGGTAAGGAGATAAGTAAGCAAACTGTTGATGATGTAAAGAACATTGGTAAAGATAAGGAAGCAGGGAAACAACCTCCAGAAGAACAGGCACCAGAGGCTGCAGAAGCACAAGATGCAATATCACAGGAAACTGAGGGTAAAGTGGAAGCTCTTTCTGGAACCAGTGATGTTGGAGAACTTGACGTAACAGTTAAGGATACTAATAGGTTTGCTGAATTGGTTGCTAGGTTTGAGAAGTTATCGAAGGCTGGATCATTCATGGAGGGTAAACCAGAGGTAGTTGGTGGTGGGCCTGGCGATAAATTAAAACAAATGGGTAAAGGGGTGTTAGATGCACTTACATTTAATGCATTTGATTTTGATAAGAAGAATAAAAAGAGGAAAGAAGGTAATAGAGATCAGGAGGTTACTGAGGTTCCTATAAAGATAGCCAAGGCAGAACCTCAAGAAGATATGATGGGTAAGAAGAAACCCGTTGCAGAAGGAGCTATGGATACTGAGAGTGAAGATTTCGCTGCTGTAACTGCGGTTTCTGCTTTAGAAGGTGGAGATGATCAATCTAGAGCAGATGTTGCACAGTCAATCTATAATAGACAGGCTGATGGTACATATGGTGATACTGTTAAAGATGTAGTTACTTCTGATGGACAGTATCAACCCACATTTGTTGATCCTAAGGCTTCAAAAGGAGAAGGTACGAAGACATCTGAAGAATTTAAGAATATTAAAGATAAGAAGACTGCTGTTAAAGCAATGATGTCTTACTATGAAAGGAAAGGAGAGAAGGTAACTGAGAAACAGATGCAAGACTTATATGATAGGACTGCTGCAGCATTACAGAATCCAGAACTGCAAGAATCAGCAGCAAAACATGTTGGCGGTAGAACAGAGTTTCTTGGTGGTAAGGTAGAGGGTGATGATGTAGTTGATAGAGGTGGAATAGAAGATAATGCTTTCTTCCAAGAGTATGGATCTGGACAACAAATGGAAAGAGGTGCAGTTGCAAATCCATTATTAAAGAGTGATGCCTCTACAGTTGAAGGAGTAGAAAATCCAGAAGAAATGGTTCCACCAGAACAATATCCAGAATATAGTGCAGAAGCTGGTGGGGGATCACAAACTATTCTTGCAATGATGCCAAAGAAAGCTCCTCCTGCTGCAGTAGGTGCTGTTATGGATGGTGAAGGCGGAGGTGAATCTCCACCGCCAGAGTTCTTACCTGTTGGTCAAACAAGCCAGGAAGTACTGGCAACAATGCAAATACAAGGATTAGGTGCCTCATAATGTCAAGTCTTAACAAAGTTACTTTTAAAAAATGTTTTGTCACTCCTGATCAGGATGTCAGTTTTCAAGGTGACCAAAATGAGGATAACAATAACAACGGAAAGGGTGAAAGTATAGCAAGTAAGATAATAAAAATGGATTACTATGAAGATATACTTTCGCCTTCAATTACTTGTTATGTGCAAATATCCGATACTACAAATATGCTTAGTAGAATCCCAATAAGAGGATATGAACGAGTTGATTTGACTGTGGGAACTGATAATGGAGATTTTATATTTGCCACTCAGGATGAAAAGGATAACCCATTTTATGTCACTGGTATTAAGGATGTTAATAAGTCAGAACAACAAGAGATCTTTACTATATGTTTAAGTTCATTGCAGAATTTAATGAATGAAACTGTTAGGTGTCAACAAAGATATAAAAAGGCGGAGATTAGTTCACATATAGAGACTTTCCTTAAAGATATATTGAAAGTTCCAGAGGATAGGTATGAAATAGAGAAGAGTATCACACAATATGAATTTATTGGTAATAGTAGAAAACCATTCTATCTTGCAACTTGGTTATGCCCTAAGGCACAACCAGCAAAAACTGGTAAGGCTGATGGTACTTCTGGATTCTTCTTTTATGAGGATTATGATGGTTTTAAGTTTAGATCGGTAGATAATATGATAGCTTCTTCCGAGAATGTTGATCCTAATTTACTTATTTCTTCAGGCGGTGATGAAAAACCAGCTATAGAGACATATACTTTCTCAACAGCTCCTGAGAGTGGTGGAGATAATGATCATAGAATAATTCACCATTATATTGATAAGACAACAAACATACAAAAAAATCTAAGGGTTGGACTATACTCTAATTTGACGTACTTTTTTAATCCAAATGATTGGAGTACTAATGTAATCCATCATGTACTAAAAGATGAGTTGGATAGGGATGGTATGAGTACTGCTGGGGATCAAATTCCAATCCCTGCAGGTGATATTACCAGTTTCGCTTCCAGACTTTTAGTTAGAGTTGGTGATAAGGGTATGTTAGGCCCATCATTGGATGAAACGAACTCTGATGGTGAGGTAGAGGGGTCTGGAAGGAGTGATGCAGATATGTCTAGGGCATTCTCTAGATACTCATTGCTCTTCACACAGTCACTAAATATAACAGTACCATGTAATATTAGACTTCGGGCTGGCGGTGTTATTAAGGTAGTTGTTCCCGAATCGGGGCCTACTGACTCCAAAGGTGATACGAAGGCTGATCTTAAAGGTGTCGATCAAAATTTGAGTGGATTTTACATCATTCGTAGTGTACGACATCACTTTGAACTGAACGAGGGTAGTAATGTTACTGCCTTAAATCTCATTAGAGATTCATTTGGCCTTAATTAGGAGATTTACTTTAAATGGAATCAATAGAAGCACACATTCAAAAAGATAAAGAGATCTTAGATGATCCAACTCTTAATCCTGCTGCACGTAGGCATTACAAAGAAGAGTTACATGATCTTATTGAATATGAAGAGCATCACCATGACGAGATTGTTGCAGGTGATCACCATGATCCCAATGCAATAGAACTCTTTTGTGATCAGCATCCAGACGAACCAGAGTGTTTGATCTATGACGATTAATGTGTAATGTTAGACAGTGCCCTTTTAAAGACCAACTTTGTTGGAAGAGATGGATTTGTATGGTGGATTGGCCGAGTTGCTAATCCAAAGTGTTGGCGTGACAAGTCAACAGATACAGATGCTGGATGGGCATTTAGATGTAGAGTTAGAATTATAGGTTATCATCCATTTGATGATTCAATACTACCAGACGAAGATTTACCTTGGTCACATGTTCTAGTTGATGCTACTTCTGGTAGTGGTCAGGCATGTTTAGGTGAAAGTTCTAGAATGGTAGGAGGAGAAACAGTCTTCGGTTTCTTCTTGGATGGGGAAGAAGCACAACAGCCAGTCATCTTTGGTGCATTGGCAAGGAATGTAAATCCATTAGGGGCTAAGAACTCTGATGGATTTCTAATCCAAACAGGCCCTACTGATTTTAATGATAGGGATAAAATGCAGAGAGAAAATGCATTTGGTATCATATCAGGAAGAATGTCGGGTGCAGATGGACTTACTACACAACCATTAGCAGAAGAAAAAGAAGTTGATACCCCTGCAAATAATGCTGAAAATAAAGTTGGTGAAGAAAGAATATTAGAATCAGGTGACGATCCTGACGCAACAAACGAAGGAGAAAGAGAAGGTGGTAGAGAAGGTATAAGTAAGGCGAGAGCATCAGATGTTGCATTTGCTAATATTAGCAATGGCCCTGTTAGAAGAAATAATGCCTGTGAAAATGATGCCCTTAGTGATATAACACATACTATAGGTAGTTTCCTTAAGACAGTAAACTCACTTACTGAGTATGCTGGTGTTTATATCGATACTATGAGGAATAAATTAGTAGATATAAACAAATTGATTGGTAAGGCTGCTCGTTTGGTTACTGGAGCAGTTAAGTTAATTATAAAACAACTAAGAGATAAGATATTAGCATTACTTGGAAAGAGATTTAGAGATTTTATTGGGTTAATTGTACCCGAACCACAAAAATCTCCAGTAGTAAATGCTTTCAAAAGAATCATGGACATCATCTTTTGTGTCTTTGATAATTTGGGTATTGATTTGGGTAAGAATCTATTGGACATGTTTAAAAACATGGTAGGTAAAGCCCTAAACAATACTGCTTGTGCAGTTGAACAGGCAGTTGGTGCTATAATGGCTGATGTAAACGATAAGATTACTGAAGGTTTGAGACCAATCACACAGGGATTGGATTGGTTGACTGGTGCAATAGGTGGTGTTGGTAGTCTGTTGCAGAAAGTACAGAGTTATATTGATATGTTACTTACCTTCTTGGCTTGTGATTCTCTTCAGTGTAAGGAATATGAAGATTGGACACAGGGAATGGGATTGAGTGATAAACCTAAAGTTAGTTGGCTTGGTACGTTGGATAATATGGAGACAATTAATAAGTTAGATCAGGCAGCAAACTTGGGTCTTACTGATAGATTCTCTCTTTTGAGTTTATTTGGTGGGGATGTTCCTGACTTATTTGATTGTAATGAGAAGACAAATAATCCTAAGAATCAGGATGATCTAGGTGATTCTGTTCCGCCAGGTTTTATATGGGCAGATTGTATCCCTCCTAAAGTAGAGGTTCATGGAGATGGTACTAAGACTGCTGCATTACTCCCTATAATATCCTCTCAGGATGGTAGTATATTGACTTTGGAAATTTTAGAGAAAGGATTTGGATATACTGAACCTCCATTTATCTCTATTATTGATAAGACTAATCATGGTGGTGGTGCTCAAGCACAAGCAATATTAGATGGTAATGGTTCTATTGTTGACATCTATATGATTGCAACTGGTAATGGATATTGTCAGGCAACCAATGTTGTTCCTCCTAAGTATCCTGTTACTGAGGGGCCTGGTATTGGTGTTACATCTGGTATTGGTACTGATGGTACTAACTTAGATACGATTGATCCATACATAACATTTACTACTCCTTCGGATGATGCAGTTGGTGTTCAAACTGCTGCACTTCTTTCAGTCACCTTTAATGAGGCGATAAGAGTAGGAATGGGAGATATTACACTCACAGAGTCAACAACTAATGCTGTTCATGAAATAATACCTGTAAATGATAATAAGAGAATTACTTTCTTATCAGATAGAATAATACAGATTGATCCTAAGATTGACTTTAAACCCAATACAGAGTATTATGTTTCAATGACGCCTGGTTCATTTGTAGATTATAATATGAATCCGTTTGCTGGTATTGCTAAGACGGATACTTATAACTTTACCACCAGAGGTATATCTGGAATTGGTAGTCAGGCAGTAGGTATTGTGACAAGTCTTGTACCATACAGGCCTGGCATTGGATATACATCAGGTGACTATGGTTTAGTTGGTGATTGTACATTTGAATTGTTATTAACTCCAGCTGGTTCTATAGTTGGTGTTAGAGATCTTCTCTGTAAGAATAAGTATAAAACAGTTCCTCCAGTCACAATAAATACAAAGACAGGGGCAGGTGCCAGACTACTTCCAGTCATGTCATACAGTCCTGATTATGTTTCAGATATTGGTGAAAAACCAGATAGAAATAAGGTATTGGTTGTTGATGTTGTCGATTGTGTCGGTAAACCACTTACAGGTAGCGGGGTAACATCCTAATGGCTGAAGATAAATTAGATATACAACAACAAACGACTCAGGAATATTACGGAACTTATCCTGGCTTTAGGATTGCTTCGGGTATAAAGATTCCTGATGGAGATCTCAAAGGTGAGTATGTTGATTTTGAGATGGTAAGTAACGAACTTCAAGGTTTTTCATTCTATAAGAATGGGTTACAGAAGTTAGTTGTAAATGGTACTTCTTATGAAACTGTTGGTATTGATGCCAAAAAGGGTGATATTACTAAGATCATATCTGCTGCAAATGGTGACATTAAGATTGAGGCACTGGATGGAGATATATTTTTAGAGGCTAGGAATATAAGATTAAAAGCCTCTGAAGAACTTACAATGACCTCTGGTAAACATATACTTTTAGAGGGTTCAATAATGAATCTAAAGGCCACAACTACGAATATTCTTGGTAAGAAGAATCTTTCTATGGGTGGGCAGTTCATTGAAGTAAGTGGTGGAGTATCAGTAGAAGAAGGTACTCAGACTGATAAGAAACAGGCAGGATTCCTTGGTAGTCTTATCAGTACATTCGATAAATTTAAGGATTTCTTATAGATGGCAAAGACCGTTTCGATAATGATGGTCGGTGATAAAGAAGTCATCGGAGCATTAGATACATCATTCCTTGCGCCAGGATCAAAAATATATCCAGGCACACTTGCGGTTAATGGCCCTGTTTATATGGGGTTAGTTCCTAATATTGGAATACCACAAGCAACTGTGATGATAGGCCCTCCTATTGGTATCCCTGCTTCACCTCCATATTCTCTACAGGTTGATGGTATATCAAACTATAGAAGTGGTGTTACCAATTTCTATACATTGAACAACTATTATGCCTTATGCACTAAGTATGCACCTACTATTAGGAACTCCACCAGTATAACCAATGGAGTTAATACTAAGAATGCTTTGAATGTTGCTAATGATAATTCTCAGTTCAATGCCAATCTTACTGTTGCAGGTAGGGTAACTATTGGTGGTACACTTAAGGTTGCTGGTACTATTAGTAGTCCAACTATTAGTATGTTGAGTGCTAGAATTTCTTCTAAGAAGGGATTTGATATTCCTCATCCTAGTAAA
>CEOQ01003650.1_pt1 | contig 11440 bp, 13 predicted proteins | sample 361351 | NCBI WGS metagenome assembly CEOQ01 (sample SAMEA2619907, study PRJEB7988) | marine metagenome | biome: marine biome (ENVO:00000447); feature: deep chlorophyll maximum layer (ENVO:xxxxxxxx); material: "saline water (ENVO:00002010), including plankton (ENVO:xxxxxxxx)" | depth 60 m | reverse complement strand
AGCACGCCCTCTTTCAACATCCTCTGGTTCGTAGCCTAGTTCTATACCTTTATCAATTCTGTCGAAAAGTGAGGGTGCTGCTACTAAATAGCCTTCTTTAGCATACTTATCTGCTATGCGCTTAATGTGTTTGTTGACCCCAAAGATTTCTTGGATGATGACTAGACCACCTAATGGGGTACTCGTCGGTTGTGTAAGATATGAAGTGAACTCATGGCCATCTGATGCAGTAGTTTTCAGAAGTTCTCCCATAAATATTCTCCAATATTCAAAAGATACTTTGATAAAATTATGAGCCCGTAAAATCTGCTGCTTGAATTTTCAGCTTTACCAGCTTCCCTTTAATTAAGAGCACCGTTCTTTGCGATGTGCTTTCAATTAAAGCGACTGGGACCGTTAAAGATTATTCAAACATTAAAACGAAAGTGCAGAACATCGCCGTCTTTTATCAAATAATCGGCCCCTTCTATTCTTAGTCTACCCGCATCTTTAGCACCATTTTCTCCGCCGTGGGCAATATAGTCGTCATAGCTAATCGTTTCGGCTCTAATAAAGCCTCTTTCAAAATCGGAGTGAATACGGCCTGCTCCTTGAGGAGCAGTGGAACCTTTTGGAAGCGTCCATGCTCGGGCCTCTTTCGGACCGGCAGTAAAAAAGGTAATTAGGTCGAGAAGATTATAGCCTGCGCGAATTAGCTTATTTAGACCCGCTTCCTTTAGCCCCAGTGTTGTTAGAAATTCATTTTTCTCTTCTTGGGACGTCAGCTGGGTAATTTCAGCTTCAATAGCAGCAGAAACTATTATGCATTCCGAACCGTCCTTTTTTGCGTAAGCTTCTACTTCTTTACTCAAAGAATTCCCATCTGTGGCAGACTCTTCCTCTACGTTACATACAAAAACGAGAGGCTTAGAAGTAAGCATATTCAAACTTTCTATCAATTTTTTGTCTTGGATATCCCAATTCATGAATTTTCGAATTGCTGTACCTTCCTCTAATACAGCTACTATTTTATTCATTATCTCCAATTGGCTCTTAATATCCTTGTCACCACTTCGGGCTTTTTTCTCAATATTTGATACTTGACGTGTGATACTTTCCAAGTCGGATAAAAGTAGTTCAGTTTCAATTGTTTCTATATCGCGGATTGGGTGAACACTACCCTCAACGTGGGTGATATTATCATCATCAAAACACCGCAAGACATGGATAATGGCATCGGTTTCTCTTATATTGGCTAAAAATTTATTCCCCAAACCTTCCCCTTTGCTAGCTCCTTTTACTAATCCTGCTATATCAACGAATTCAAGTTGAGTCTCAATAACCTTCGCCGAATTAGCCAATACCGAAATTTCTAAAAGCCGGTTATCTGGGACTGCTACTCTTCCTTTATTTGGTTCAATTGTGCAAAAGGGGTAGTTTGCAGCTTCCGCCACCGCGGTAGATATGAGTGCATTGAATAATGTCGATTTTCCTACATTTGGTAATCCAACTATTCCACAATTAAAGCCCATATATAATCTCCATACCGTCCTTAAGGCCCCAGCAAATTAGTTTATTCCTCTAACCCATCATCAGCTTTGCTGGATGGCACCATTACGTGGGCAATTTTTGACATTAAAGAATTATTTTCCCCTTGTATCAGTAAGTTGAGATGGGTCGTAATGGCTTCCATGATTTTGGCTACCCATCCATCCATCTCTTCTTTACTGAAATCATGCAACACATGCGACAACACAAGTCTCTTGTTCCCGGGATGACCTATTCCAATACGAATTCGCCAATAATCAGGTCCTATATACTTCTCTATGTTTCGTAAGCCGTTGTGACCACCAGTACCACCACCTAGTCGGATTCTGCATTTTCCCGGGGCAAGGTCGAGGTCATCGTAGAATACAAAAATTTGAGAAGGAGAGAGTTTGAAAAATCGCATCACCTGCACTATGGATTCACCAGAGTTATTCATATAGGTCGAAGGTTTTAATAGTTTAACATTAATTCCGTCTATAGAACTCTCACTCAGCATCCCTTTGAACCGACTTCTAAAAGGCGGGAACTGGAACTCCTGCGCGATTTTGTCTACTATCAAGAAACCTATGTTATGACGGTTATATCTATGTTTTTCTTCTGGATTACCTAGTCCTATCAACAGATGCAAAAGTCCACTCCCAAACTAAGTCTGAAAAAGGTCTTTACATTACTAATTGTCGTCGCCCTCTTCAGCCTCTTCTTCGCCCTCTGCTGACACTGATTCACCTTCAGTTACTTCTGTGTCCGCCTCCTCATCACTAACAGTCTCTTCCTCTTTCACAACTGTCGGTGCGGCTATTGTGGCGATAGTAAAGTCACGGTCTGTAATTGTAGGCGTTACGCCTTCTGGCAAATTCACTGCGCTTATATGCAGACTATCACCAATTTCTGTACCTGCTAGATCAAGAACTAAGCTCGTTGGTATCAAATCTGGCGTACATGAAACTTCAACATTGTAGCGCACGACATTTAATACCCCGCCAGTTTTTAAACCTGGAGATTCGTCTTCATTTAGAAATTCTACAGGCACTTCCACAGAAATGCGTGTAGTTGAGGTTACCCGCAGAAAGTCGACGTGTTCAGGAATATCCGTCACAGGGTGTAGCTGAACATCGCGAGGTAGAACTCGGTTCAATTTTCCATCTAATTCGATATCAAAAAGAGTATTAAAAAAACCACCTGTTTGTAGGTGCCTAACAAGAACTTTTTGCTCGATTGTAATGGATGCAGGGGCTTTTTTATCGCCATAAATAACTGCAGGAATTTTATTCTGTCGCCGAGCTTCGCGGGCGGACCCCTTACCGACCCTTTCTCGAGCAGCGGCAGCAAGAACCGTTATATCGCTCATCAAATTTCTCCTTAATTAAGTTTAAAAGTAGGACCAGCCTCCAGGGGTGCTGGAAATTGTCTGTCCCAAAGCATGGCAGGTTTTAATATTTTTTTCTGCAAAAGACTAGTTAAATTTTTGAAAAGTAAGCCTTTCAAATTCACTTAATTTGATGTGTTATAGTCAAAAAGGCTAGAAACGGATCGGGATTCTGCTATTCGTAGAATAGCTTCTCCTAATAAGGGAGCTATCGTAATCTGGCGCATATTGGGAGCGGCTAGCACCGCCTCAGTTGCTTGAATACTGTCCGTTGTAACAAGTTCAGTTAACGGGGAGTCTTTAATTCGCGCAGCGGCGCCTCCAGATAGTACTCCATGGCTTATGTAGGCCGATACTGATAAGCCACCTGCAACCATAAGAGCTTCTGCTGCGTTGCATAACGTACCGCCTGAGTCAACAATATCATCAACTAATATACAATGCCTATCGTCGACTTCACCAATTATATTCATAACTTCCGAGACGCCAGCGCGCTCTCTTCGCTTGTCAATGATTGCAAGGTCAGCATCCAAGCTCCTTGCGAGAGCTCTGGCTCGTACCACTCCACCCACATCTGGTGATACTATAACAAGTGACTTATCACCATATTTCTCTTTAATATCGGACTGAAATACGGGAGCAGCAAAAAGATTATCAGTTGGGATGTCAAAAAAACCTTGAATCTGGCCGGCATGTAGATCGACTGTAAGTACTCTATGGGCACCAGCAACCGTTATAAGATTAGCAACTAACTTCGCAGAAATAGGCGTTCTCGGACCTGATTTTCGATCTTGCCTAGCATATCCATAGTAGGGAATGACGGCCGTTATCCGATTGGCCGAACCTCTTTTTAAGGCATCTAAAGCAACTAGTAACTCCATAAGATTATCATTTGTTGGTGAAGATGTTGATTGAATTATAAAAACGTCTTCTCCACGAACGTTTTCTTGAATTTCCACAAAAACTTCCATATCCGAAAATCTTCGAATGTCTGCTTTTGTGAGGGGAAGCTCCATATACTTCGAAATCGCATCAGCTAATGGTCTATTGCTATTGCAAGATAAGATTTTTGTAGACATTAAAAGTCACTTTCCAATTTGCTGATTAGAAGCAATCCGGGAGTTTTTATTAACAGTCAAAAGTGCCATGGCGCAAGGCCTATTCCACTTTATTTTAAGATTACCTTTTCGCATATCTGTAGACCCCAACTAAATCAAGTATTCCATCTATTGCTCCAAGAGAAATTTGGTTTGAAATTTCATCCCAATTATTAGCAATTTTGATTTTGTCGATCGAATTACTCTGCTTAATACGCCCAATTTCCTCTTTATCTGGGGAGCTCAATGTCCAGACTATTGTTATTTCTTTCTTAGAGTGTCCGATGGATATTTTCCGAACAGTCGCTGATAATACTAGGCTTTGGACACCATTGTTAACTAGCTTTACGTTATGTTGTCTTAATGTTTTGATAAGTCTTTTTCTAAAAACTTTTCCATGTGGCTCAGTTAAACCGTTTATGGATCCGATACTTATTCGGATAGTTTGCTGGCCTTTAGTGATTGAGTCGTCTTTGCTTCTTAGCCACTTAATAATTTCCTCGGTCTTAGGGGTGACTACCTGTCTAAAAATCTGCTTAGTCGGGTTTATCCAAAATTGTTCAGGCGGCGTGATTCGCGTTTTTAAAGTTTTCTTGACGTTGCCCTCCTTGTCGGTGAGCAACCAAGTTACAATCAGATCTGGAGGACGATCCTCATATAGTTGTTGATAGCCATTTGCGGCAAGAACAAAAGATTTTTGATTCTGCCATCTTGAACTTGCAAGCAATCCTTTTTCTCTAAGTGCATCCGCTGTTGCTGTTGCGAATGCATTTCCCACCCAGCCCACAGGTCCGTTTATGCCTTTTACTATCAAACTTCCACTTGCAGGCGCAAACAATTGGTTATCCGCTGCTTTTTGTAATTTAGACTTTTGAAAAGGTTGTGGGATTTGACCACAAGCAACACAGTTCATGCATATCAGTATGAATATTATTCTTATATTAATATGCACGTACTTAAACCACCGATCAAAAAAGCTATTAAAAATATATAAAGATGAGGCATATTAAGTTTACCAATCCAGAGCAAAACTCATTGCAGTACTATAGTTGACAAAAGCCTGCCATAATCCCGCTCATTCTGGTGACATGCGCGCCTGTAGCTAAAGAAATGTTCTTTATCTGGATAGGTATCCCGTTCGAGAGAACCAATTTCCCTAATCCCATTTAGTTCTAGTCTATTTTGAATGTATCCTTGCAGGTCGAAAAGATAATATCCCGCACGACTACTTGAGGAGAAAAACCTCTCATTTTTTTTTGATTGACTTAAAAAAGCTTCGGGAAACTCAGGCCCAACTTCATAAGATTTTGGACCAATCATGGGGCCTATCCCAGCCGAAATATTGGATAAATTTGCGCCATAATCACACATTTTTTTTATAGTGTTCTCGAGAATCCCGTTTAAAGCCCCCCGCCAGCCAGCATGGGCTGCCCCGATTACTTTTGCCCTGTGGTCGGCAAAAAGTACAGGGCCACAGTCGGCCGTTAGTATGCCAAGAGCTATGCTAGGGGTAATCGTAACCAAACCATCTGCTTTTGGCGATATTGTATTACATGATCTGCCATCGATAAAAAACACGTTATTGCTATGATGTTGGTGACATGTGTAAAGCGCTGCCGGAGGTAATCCAAGGTTCTTCATTGCTGTTACTCTATTAGCTTCAACGGCCTGTTTGTTGTCACCTGACCCAAAACCACAATTGAGCGATCCGTATAGGCCTTCGCTTGCTCCACCGTTTCTAGTAAAGAAAGCATGGGAAATTAGGGGTTTATTTAACACCTCTAGCTTTAACAAGGGTTCTCCTCTTTCTTTAAAATATTTACTAGTTTGTGAAGCCCGGAGGCAATGGAGAGTCTTTTGCAGTGAGGCCAATTATTTTAAAAAGTTGACCCATCTCTTTTCGATCTGTGAGACGTTTTACTGCAGTATCAATATCTTTGCTTTGTTGTATCGTGGATCCGCGCTTTAGACTTTCGGCTCGTTCATTTATTCCCATGTTTGTTAAAAACTCACCTTGGGTTATAGGTCCGTGGAAATCAATTTCATGATATTGAGCTTCATTCGTAATGGATTGAAAGTCTACGTGACACGAGAGATCGCTGATGCCGGGATTCGACAAGGGGTCAACAATTTTATGAGCGCGAACCGCTTGAATGGATGGTTTGAAAATAGGTTCCACATAACCGTAGTCTATTAGTAACGCGGCCCCGCCTTTCCGGGCTATGTTGTCTGCTATTATTTTGATAACACCAAGTGTAGCGGGTGAGAACTCTATCAAAGCGTCCTTAGTTGCTTTTGCAGAAATCTCCTCTGGGATCAAAAGTGATAATCGCGACGGTGACTGGGTTGACGTCCAAGTGAAACACTTATCGGCAGAATTGTAATCTATTAGGCGCTCATTCCACTGATTTTTATTTTTTATGAGTTGATGCACAGGGAGCGTGTCTAAGAACTCATTCGCTATAAGAAACCAGGGTTGATCCGGCAGAGTAGAAAGATCGTTGTGCCATGTAGGTTTTAAATTTGCTAATAATTCATCTTGTACTTTTCGTAAAATAGGGTTCGTTTCTACTAAATGAAGCTCCACCATCTTTTCTAAGTTTGCAAAGTTTGAAATAGCTCGGACCATATCGGACATTAAGGTTCCTCTGCCTGGGCCAAGTTCCACAAGACAGAGCGGATCGTCTTTTGCCTGATTTCTATAGGCATTGAGAACCCAAAGCCCGATTAATTCCCCAAAGATCTGCGAGATTTCTGGAGCTGTTGTAAAGTCTCCGGCAGCACCGAATGGGTCTGAATTAGTGTAGTAACCAATATTTTTATGATGAAGAGCTTCCACCATAAATTCTGCAACACTGATCGGTCCGGTTTTTTTAATTCTATTAATTAATAAATCTGATAAAGCGCTAGTCATGGAGAACCGGTGGGCGTTTGATGGAATATACAAATAAAAATATACCTAAGAATATCATTGGTAAGCAAAGTAGATGGCCCATTGTGAAATGTTCCATAAAAAAACCGAGCTGGGGATCAGGTTCTCTGAAAAACTCAACTATTGCCCGAGTCAATCCATAACTGAACAGAAATATTGATGTTAAAACACCAGCAAAATGTCTGATTTTTGTAAAAAACGCTAGAACTCCAAGCAGTACAAATAACAAAAAACCTTCCAAGAAAGCCTCATAGAGTTGGCTAGGATGTCGGGGAAACGGTCCACCTGTTGGAAAAATAACAGCCCATGGCATGTCACTTATACGTCCAAAGAGTTCTCCATTTATGAAGTTTGCTAGGCGACCGAAAAAAAGCCCAATAGGAGCACTTATAGCTAACAAGTCAGTGAGTAGAAATAAAGGTATATGTTTTTTGTAAGTGAATAGCAGTGCAACGAAAGAAACTCCCAAAAGTCCGCCATGAAAAGACATTCCACCGCGCCATATCATAAATATCTCAGAAGGATTATGGAAAAAATACATAGGGTTATAAAATAATACGTAACCTAAGCGACCGCCAATAATTATACCGAGAGTTGCATAAAAGAGTAAGTCTTCAAGTTGCTCTGGCTTCATCACAAAGGGATTTCGTTTGAGTAAAAGCGCGCAATATCGCCATCCTAAAAGCAAGCCAGCTATATAAGCCAAAGCGTACCAGCGTACGACTATTGGTCCAACTTTTAAAGCAACGGGGTCAATAAAAAAGTCAGCTAGATTGTAGTACATAATTATCGATACGGGTCATTGGTATTAAGAAAATTCGTTATATACTTTTTAATTCCTTGTTCTAGGGATGTAAAACTTTTGGAAAAACCTGCCGCGCGAAGCTTTACCAGGGAGGCTTGAGTGAAATATTGGTAATGTTTTTCTATATTCGGGGGTGTGTCGATAAACTCTATATTTGGTTCAAGTGAAAGATTAGTATAGATGTTCAAAGTGAGGTCCCTAAAAGTCCTTGCTTCCCCGGTTCCTACATTGAATATTCCGGATATATTTTTGTTACTAAAAAACCAGAGTATTACCTCGATACAATCATCTACCCAAATAAAATCTCGTTTTTGTTCTCCATCCAGGATACCAGTTTTATGAGATTTAAATAATGTCGATGGGGCGCCGCTTAGTATTCGTGGGAATAATTGGGCAATTAGACTGCTCTGGGTACCTTTATGACCTTCATTTGGCCCGTATACATTGAAGAATTTCAAACCAACCCATTGTGGTGGCACCTGGCCGCCTCTCTCTACCGTTGAAGTAACCCAACGATCGAAAAAGTGTTTGCTCCAACCATAAGGATTTAAAGGCATTAGTCCTGCCATTTGGTCCGATGTCAAATTGTCATCAAACCCCTTGTCACCATTGCCGTAGGTAGCTGCAGAAGATGCAAAAAGGAAAGGGATATTGTTATTAGCACACCATCTCCAAAGAAGGATCGAAAGCTGAAGATTATTTTCAAGAACCAAGTCCACGTCGATTTCAGTTGTTGAAGAAATCGCGCCAAGATGGAAAACCATTTCGACCTCTTTTTCATGATCAGCGAGAAATGGGTTTAGCTGTGCGGGGGTTATTATTTCATAAACTAAGTGTTTGGCTATATTTTTCCACTTATGGTCTATTCCTAGCCTATCTACAATTACGATCTTTGAGGAATGGCCACGGTCACAAAGAGCTGCGACAAGGTTAGATCCAATAAATCCTGCTCCTCCTGTAATTAAATACATGGCTTTATGTTCCTTTGTCAGCGTCTCTAATAGCATCAAATTAATTTGTAAAATAGTTTTTTGCTAACTTGAGTAATTTCAATGAGGAATTTCTAGTTGATTTTTGGTTAAATACTTCTACGTTCTAAATGGCACTGGAATCATTTATAGGGGTTCAAAAATGCAATCGAGTAACCGCGTTTTAGGAGACTTGGCTCGTTTGGCGAGTGGAGCAATGTCTATGGCTGCAGGAGCTAAAAGCGAGCTTGAGCAACTCATCCAGCAACGTATTGAGAGATTTCTAAACGATAAAGGGTGGGTGGCACGAGAGGAATTCGATGCTGTTCGGGCTCTCGCTCAAAAAGCGCGGGAAGAACAGGATAAAATATATGAGCGTCTGGAGCGCATCGAAACGGTACTTTCATCAAAATCGAGCGGAAAAGCTCGCTCTACCGGCAGCAGATCCAAAACTACAAAACCAGCCTCCCGTAGTAAAAAGAATTAATTTCTAATAATTTTATTTCTAAACTGGGTTCCCTTTAAAATTTTATACCAAATCTTGTATGTTAGGGGTTGACACACCACAACGTTATGAGATTGTAACTGTATATAGTAGAAACCTGTTTTTGTATTACTACGGTCACCAGGTTTGTTGGATACCGGTAGTGCAGCGGAGTTGGCTAATGTCAGTTAGTTATGTTGATTCAGAAAACAGCTCAGATAATCCACTCGAGTTATTAGTTGAAATAGTGGGCGCAAATGATTGGCCTCATGAACGGACAGGATTGAACGAGTTAGCTGTTGAGATAAATGGAAGATGGTGTAACTACAGATTGTTTTTTCTTTGGCAAGAAGAGATGGGGGCGCTTCACTTTTCGTGCGTTTTCGAAACCAGAGTCGATATTCAAAGTCACGCCGATGTGCATCAATTACTCGCACTTATAAATGAAAAACTTTGGCTCGGACATTTTGACTTATCATCAGATGATGGTACCCCCATGTTCCGTCATACATTGCTTTTACGAGGAGCGGGTCCTGCTAGCGTAGAGCAGCTCGAAGACTTAGTTGATGTATCCGTGAGCGAATCAGACAGATATTATCCAGCCTTCCAATTTGTAATATGGGGCGGTAAAACAGCAAATGAAGCAATGAACGCCGCTCTTATAGATGTCGTGGGAGAAGCCTAGATAAAATGACTAAACCGCTTTTTTTAATAGGGTGTGGAAAGATGGGAGGTGCCATGCTGGCCGGCTGGATTGAAAGCCGTTTCATTGACCAAGGAATTTATATAGTGGAGCCTAATGAGGAGGCGACCAGGCAGTTCGAGAAAATCCCAAATTTGAAAATAGTTAGAACTGCATCAGCAATATCAGAAACCATTGTTCCTTCAGTAGTGATTTTAGCTGTAAAACCGCAAGCAATGGACGAAACTCTACCCGATCTGAAACGGTTAGTTGGAAAAGAAACGACTTTTCTGTCTGTGGCCGCAGGAAAAACACTAGGGTATTTTGAAAAACATCTAGGTGAAGATGCTCAGGTAGTACGAGCTATGCCCAACACCCCCGCGGCTGTTATGCGCGGTATCACAGTTTATGTTCCAAATGCCAATGTACCAAAACAACAATCGGCGTTGTGTGGTGAACTTCTGTCCTCGGTTGGGGAAGCTGTTTTAGTTGGTGAAGAAGGCCTTATGGATCCTGTTACAGCCGTATCGGGGAGTGGCCCCGCATATGTCTTTTTATTAATAGAAGTAATGGCCAAAGCTGGAGTAAATGCTGGTCTGCCGCCTGACCTGGCCATGCGTCTTGCAAGGTCAACAGTTTCCGGTTCTGGCGAGCTGGCTCGATTAAGTGAAGAAGCACCTAGCCAGCTTAGAATTAACGTTACAAGTCCAGGTGGAACAACAGCTGCTGCGCTTGATGTTTTAATGGGGGAAAAAGGTATACAGCCAATTTTTGATGAGGCAATAAATGCGGCTACTATTAGATCACGGGAGTTGGCAGGCTAAAGTAGTATCGCAAAAAACAATACAACGGGAAGAATGAATAAAGAAAAAGTATTTGGCGCGTTAATGGAACTAATAGCTGACGGTGGTTGGAACGATCTTACATTTTCCGAGCTCGCCAGCAGCCAAAAAATCCAAGAGGCTGAACTCGAAAGCCAATTTAAGGATAAGACGGGTATTTTACCTGCATTTTCGGAATTTATAGATGAGCTAACACTTGAAGGTCTAGATTCTGATGTCTTTGATCCAGAAATCCCAGTAAGAGAGAGATTACTAGAAATACTGCTCGTTCGTTTTGACGTTTTAGCGCCATATAAAAATGGTGTTCGTGAGTTGCTGAGAGTTACCGCACAAGATCCAAAAATGTTTGTAATTGCGGCGAAGGCAATAAAAATATCAATGCGGTCTAGTCTTGAAACAGTCGGGATTTCAACACAGGGTATTAAGGGCATTATCAAAATTAAAGGCTTGACTGCGGTGTTTCTACTTGGAATGCGAGCGTGGTGTACCGAGGGAAATAGGGACACAACGGTTACAACGCGTATTCTTGACGATCGCTTGAAGTGGGCTGAGTCATTAGCACTTTCCATTGGATTGGTGGATGAAAAAATGAACAAAATGAATAGTGTGGCGGAACGGGAATAGAGAAAAATACGGAAATGAGTGTTAAATCCCAGGAAACGGTCACATTCAATGATTTTCAAAAAATAGAAATTAGGGTAGGTACAATCGTTGATGTTCAGGAATTTCCAGAGGCT
>CEOQ01142122.1_pt1 | contig 11442 bp, 10 predicted proteins | sample 361351 | NCBI WGS metagenome assembly CEOQ01 (sample SAMEA2619907, study PRJEB7988) | marine metagenome | biome: marine biome (ENVO:00000447); feature: deep chlorophyll maximum layer (ENVO:xxxxxxxx); material: "saline water (ENVO:00002010), including plankton (ENVO:xxxxxxxx)" | depth 60 m | reverse complement strand
CCCCGCCCCGTCCGACCCAGTGCAGCCGCCACCACATCTTCTGCCACAGGCTGTCGATTTCGTCGGAGGGTTGGTCCACCAGCCAGTCGGCCAGGTCGTCTCGCAACAGGGCCAGCACGGCCGTACCGCCGTGTCCCACGGTGAAGGTGTAGCCGACCCCCGTGGCGCCATCGGTGTTGACGATGCGAACGGTGATCAGCTGGAAAGCTTCCATCGTTCCGTGGGTCGAATCGCTGACCGCCGTTGGCAGCGGGATGCGGAAGCAATCGGCCTGGACGGAACGAATACGCGTCACCGGATCACCGGGCCGACAATTGCACGAAGTGGCGTTCGATTCCGATGGGTCGATCGAGGATCTGGCGCTTGGCTCGTTCGAGAATCTGCTTCAGGCGATTGCGGGTCGTGTCGTTGGCCGGGTAGACAACCGGGATCGACGTTGTTCGTCCCTTGTCCACGAACTGCCAACCGGGAATCTTCCAGGCTCCCTCACCCGTGGGAGACAGGGGGACCAGGCAACTGTCGCTGGATTGCAGTGTTGTGATCACGTCCTTGAGGTTGGCGACCGTGATGGTTCCGGACGGTTGGTCGAGCTTGTCGGCGCTGAAAACGTGGATGATCTCGATCGAATCCTCGGTGCCGGTGGCACGGGCCTCGACGATCAAGCGGGCCTCGAGAACCTGGGCAACATTCAGCACGACGGGATTGGAGGTCAACGCGGCCATCACACCGAGAGTGATCCACCATGCCACGGCCACGCCAAACACTGTCAGCACGGCGCGTCGGGAAGAAAGAGCCGGCATCAGGGAGCCTGGTGTGTGAACGCCGGAGAGGTGTCGATCTCGTATTCGAGATCAAACGCACGGTCGAACGAATAGACGTCGGTGAAATCGCTGAGCTGGTCGTGCTCGGTCTTGTACATTTCACCGCGGTCGATCAGTTCGAAGACCATCCGTCCCCAGTCCTCGGTGGTGTCGATGCCCCAGTGCTGGAACACCCAGGTTGTCATCAGGCCGAACTGTTCCAGCGCGTATCGCCGGATCCCCTCGAGCAACTCCTGACCGGTCACGTGCTGCGACTCGTCGGGCACACCCGGTTCGGGGGGAGATTGTTCCGCGGACTCATCGTTGTTCATTCGCGGTGTGTTGTGCACCGTGAAGCGCAACGCCATTTTCAGGAATTCGTACGCATCCGGATGAAACATCGGACGCAGCGAAATGTTTCGTAATGATCGAGTCATTCAAAAACCCACAGACATCGCGAGGAATCCGTTTCCTGGATCTCTCCTGGCTGTCTCCAAACGACGACGGGAACTGTGATTGCCGACTGGAACCGATTATACACGCCGCGGCGACCTGCCTGTAGTATCAGTTCTCCTGGGACGGCTGTTCACCCGGTTCCGAACCGTCGTTGTCTTCTCCCTGTTGAGATTCCGATTCCAATTCCGGATCTGGATCGGAGTTCTTTTCCGGCTCGACACTTGGGGACTGGTCGCCAGGTGGCGTGTCGTTCTCTGGCTGTGCGGCTGCCTGTCCCGATGGACCATCATTCTGCTGTTCCGGCGGGGAGTTGGGCTTGTCAGCGGTCTCTTTGGACGGGTTGTTCTTTGGCTGGCCCTTCCCCTTTCCTCCGCCACCGCTGTTGGAGATGACGGTGACGATCTCGTTGAGGTCAACGATCGCGGTTCGCCGGTCTTCAAATGCCACGACCACTTTCTTGGCCAGGAGTTCCTGGGCGACCACCCGGCCCTGTCCGTCTCGCGTGACCACGGTCGCTCCGACCCGGGGCAACTCGCGGCGGTATTCCTCGTAGGTGTCGTACTCGTATCTCAGGCAGCATTTCAGGCGGCCACATCGGCCGGAGATCTTGTTGGGGTCGAGGCTGGCTTTTTGCAGCTTGGCCATCTTCATCGACACCGGCGGCATCGTTTTCAGGTGGGTGTTGCAGCAGACCGGCTTGCCACAATCGCCGAAATCGGCGAGCAGCTTGGCCTCGTCGCGGACGCCGATTTGTCGCATCTCGATCCGCGTCTTGTATCTCTGGGCCAGCGACTTGACCAGTTCACGGAAATCGACCCGGTTCTCGGCCAGGTAATAAAAGATGATGCGTTCGCCGCCGAAGAGGTGTTCGACATCGACCAACTGCATCTGGAGCCGTTTTTCCTTGATCAGGTCGTTGCACCCGACGAACTCAACCCGTTCACGCCGCCGCACGTCGTCGAGATGACGAAAATCGTCGTCGGAGGCTTTCCTGAGGATGCGTCCGCGGGACTCGCGGTGCCCCATGGCCTTGCGGGCCCGGTCGGAGGATTCGCCCAGGACCTCGCCCCACTCGATGCCCCGGTCACTCTTGACCACGACCTGGGTGGAGCGGCGATGGTCCTTGCCGTCGTGCACGGTGAATTCCGCAACATTGCGGTTGGTGCCGAAACGGACGATGTATCGGTTGCTCATGGCAGGAGGTTCGACGTCGGGGCGGGTGCCGATAGTATACCCGGGTTGGTTCAGGCGTTGCCAATTCGCGACGTCTTCGCGAGGTCATCGATGAAGGCTTCCAGCGCCAGTGGCAGCATCACGTTGGCCATCGGATCGCGTTCGGCAGCGAAGCAACGGTCCAGCATCGCGGCGATCCGGTCGATGGTGCCGAGGTCGCCGACGGCCAGTTTCTTGCACAAGGCTGACACCTCGGGGACGGCCGAGGACTGGTCGGCTCCGGCCAGGAATCTCAGCACCGACTGGTAGAACTCGATCGCAAAGCGAGCCACCCAGGTGGCGTTGATCCGCTTGCTGTGCGAATCCTTGCTGAGTGCTTCCCAGGCAGCGACGACTTCCTCGGTCATCGGCAACGGATCCAGTGGCAGGCGGGCCAGGTGACGAAAGAGCGCCTCGCGGAGCGTTCTCATCTCGGGGTTGAGCATCAGCATGGCGGTGACCATGCTGCCATCGGCCAGTTCGGCCGCCTCGTCCGCGGCGGCCGGGTCCTCGGTCGCCCCGGTTTCGACCAGGAGTTCGGCCACGTCGGAGGTTGGCAGGGGCGAAAATCTCACCAGCTGGCATCGCGAGCGGATCGTGTCGCGGATGTCGGCCTCGGAACCGGCGATGAGGATCATCACCGAGTGGGGCGGGGGTTCTTCGAGTGTTTTCAGGAGTGCACTGTAGCCGTCGCGTTCGAGGTGGTCGGCGGAGTCGAGAATCGCAACACGTCGAGTGCTTTCCATCGGCGACAGTGACAGCTCGTAACACAATCCGGCCCGGCCGCGCGAGTCGCGGTCGCCGACCAGCAGGCTGATCGGCACGATGTTTTTCCCGTCGGGCAAGCCCACTTCCAGCAGGTCGGGGTGGGACCCGGCAGCGATCTGTTTGCACGAGGGGCAGGTGTTGCAGGCTTCCAGGACCCCGGGGTCGGTGTTGGGGCACAGCAGGCAGGTTGCCAGGCAATGGGCAAAACGTCGCTTACCGATTCCCTCGGGACCGACCAGCAGGTAGGCGTGTCCGAGTCGACCGGCAGCCAGTACGGCGTGGAAATGGTCACGTTGCCCCTGGTGTCCTCGCAACTGGGACCACGCCGATGCCTGTTCCATGCTCATGCCCGGGACTCCGGTTCGATCCAGCCCAGGATGTCGCCCACACCCACGGTGGTGTCCAGTGGCTTGTCGATCCGGCAGAGTCGGCCGGTGACCGGTGCGGACACATCGAATGTCGAGCCGGGGGTGACCAGCTCAACCACGGGATCTCCTCGGTCGAGAAAATCGCCGGTGTCGGCCAGCCAGCAACTGACCGACAGCGGAGCGGCACCGGCGCCGACTTCCGGTAACCTGATTGGGGAGTTCATCAGTCACTCTCGTTGACCGATTCGTGTGACAATCCAGCGGCCATCTCGTTGACCATCTCGCCGGCGTGATAGCTCGACCGCACGAACGGTCCACTGGCGACCATGCCGAACCCGAGTTGACGCACCAGTTCCCCGATCTCGTCAAATTCCTCGGGAGGAACAAATCTCTCGACAGGCAGGTGCTCGGCGGATGGTTGCAGGTACTGCCCGATCGTGATCATCTCGCATCCGACCGATCGCAGGTCGGCGCACACCTCGAGCACCTCCTGGATTGTCTCGCCCAGCCCGAGCATCAGCCCACTCTTGCTCGGGATCTCGGGTCGCCTGGTTTTGACTCGTGCGAGCAGATCGAGCGTTCTCTGGTAATCCGCATTGCGGCGGACACGGTGGTAGAGCCTGGGGACCGTCTCGGTGTTGTGGTTGAACACGTCGGGGCTGGACTCCAGCACACGGTCGATGGCGTCGGTGTTGCCCATGAAGTCGGGGGTCAGCACCTCGACGGCGGCCCCCGTGCGTTCTCGGACCGCCAGGACGCAGTTGTAGAAGTGGTCGGCACCGCCATCGGGCAGGTCGTCACGGGTGACGGAGGTGATGACGACGTGCGAGAGCCCCAGCCGTTCGGCCGCCTCGGCCACTCGTTCCGGTTCGTCCAACTCGACCAGTTCGGTCTTTCCTTTCGGCACGCTGCAGAAACCACACGGCCGCGTGCAGACGTTGCCCAGGATCATGAACGTTGCCGTCTGCTGGCTCCAGCACTCGGTCCGGTTGGGACAGCGAGCACTCTCGCAGACCGTCTGCAGCCGGAGGTCCGTCAGGATGCCCTCGGTCAACAACATGCCCGGTTCGGGCATCGGTCTTTTCAGCCAGCGTGGCAGTCGCCGCCTGGGAGGTTCGACGACCGGAAGAAGTTCAGGCGGGGACATGGACCTTCTTTCTGGTGCGGGTCAACAGCGGATGGCCGGTGTAGAGGTGCCAGTCCTGGTAACCGAGTTGGGACACGAGGTGCCGCACGAGATGTTCTCGCGTCGCGTGCATCGACACCGGCCGGGTTCTCGCGGCCGACAGCGACGTTGCCGGGGGAAGGTCGGGGTCTCCAGCCACCAGCCTCAGCAGGTGCATCGCGGGTGCGACGTTGAGAAACAGGCCCTGGTGAGTGATCCAGTTGCGAACTCCCGAGGCGATCCAGCCCAGTTGTCCGGTGCGACAGAACACCCCGGGAGAACGAGGGTCGCGGGAGGCATCGATCTTCAGTTCGATGCACGTCTGGATCATCGCCTGTTCCAGTGCCCGGCGATAATCGGCCAGCCCGAGTCCGAGCCGATCGAGTGGAACGACCGGATAGGCGGCCAATTGGCCGGGGGCATGCACCAGGGCACCACCGCCCCGGTTCAGCCAATGGAGTTCCATCAATCGCGAGCGGAGTTCCCGTTCGTCGGCCAACAATTGCGTCCGGTTTCCCTCGCGACCAATCGTGACCACCGGGGGATGCTCGCACAAAAACAGCGCGCCCAGTCGATCGGCCCGTCCCGAGATTTCCTCGGCCCAACGCAGCTGCAACTGGACGGCGGACTCGAAATCGACTCGACCGAGCAGGTAGACCTCGAGCGAGTCGGACCGGCGGGTCCGTGGACTCCAGTTGATCGCTTCTGGGTGACTCACGGTGATTTTGGGTCAAAGGAAACGGGGCAGTGCAGCCCGATTCTAACAGTGGCCCAGCGGCGAGGGGAGAGTGCAGTCAAGAAACGTGCCGAACTAGCCTTCGGCTGCAATCGGCAGGGGACCGAACGCGTTGAAGCGGGTGTATTCCCAATGCCGGTACAGGTCGCTTGTCCGCACCAGGTCCTCGTGTCGCCCGGTTTCGGCAACCCGGCCATCGTGCACCAGGACCACGCGATCGGCGCGGCGGACTGTCGAGAGTCGCGTGGGCAGGAAAACGACGGTGCGGCCGGCGCTGACCCGGTCGTAGGTGTCACTCAGCAACGACTTGGTGTCCGAGTCCAGCGGGGTGTCGGGTTCCTCGATGATCATCAGGGCAGGATCGCGGGCCAGTGCCCGGGCGAGTCCGATGCGATACCGCTGCCCGGCGTCCAGGTCGATCCCATTCTCGCCCAGTTGCGTTTCGTAGCCGCGGGGCAACTTGCTGATGAAGTGATGAGCGTGCACCGCCTTGGCCGCCTCGGTCGCCCGGTTGAGGCCTCCCTCGGAGCGACCACAGCAGATGTTTTCGAGCACGCTGCCCGAGAAACAGTTTCCGTCACCGGCCACCATCAGCACCTCGGCCCTCAAGGACTCGATCGTTCCGGTGGCGATGTCCTGCCCGTCGATCAGGACCCGGCCCCCGTGAGGGTCGATGAACCGGGTCAACAGCCAGGCCACCGCGCGGGCCTCTCGCGGATCGACCGACAGCAGTGCGGTGGTTTCTCCCGCGGGGATGTCCAGGTCCAACTCTCTCAATGCCGGGACGTTGTCACCGGGGGTCCACGTCACCGAATCGAAACAGATCTCGTCGGCCAGCGGTTGCAGGAACCGGGCTCCGATTGCCTGCGAGACCGGCGGCACTCGATCCAGGTACTTGTGGATTCGCTCGGCGCAATGACCGGCTTTCTCGGCGATCTCCGTCAGTTGGGCTCGCCGGTCCAGGGCACACAGAAGTCCGGCGATACTCGTCAGCAGCACGAAGGCCGAGGCGAGATCCAGGGGGACAAGCGGTGGGGCCAGCAGGACACGGCGTCCGACCAGGACCAGGATCACCGACGCGGCGATGGCGGTTAGACCCTGCCGGATCGCACGTCCCCAGGCGTGTCGTTGGTCGTGACGGGCAGCCTGCTGGCCGCTCAGGACCTGGTCGGTGTCAAAACGGTCTCGGGCCAGGTCCTCAACTCCGTAACCGCTGGCCAGTTGAACGTTGGCCAGTGATTCGGCGATCTTGAGGTTTGCCAGTTCACCGTCGCCGTGGATTGCCGCCAGGTGGCGCTGCCGTGCCGCCCGATCGCGGACAACCAGCCACGCCAGCACCGCCGCGGGCAAGAGCAGGCACTGCAGTGTCAGCAGGGGATCGACAAGGCAGGCCAGGGCCAGGCAGGCGATCGCCATCATCGTGTCACGGCTGATTCTCGACAGCGTGTCGACGGTTGCTGCCGACAGGGTCTGGATGTCGCTGGTGGTCCGTTGATAGACCGATGCGGTGGCGCGTCCATCGATGTCTCCCGGGCCAATTCTCAGGTGTTGCCGGAACAAGGCACGTCGCACCCTGTCGCCAATTCGCCGTGCGACCTCGTGGGCCGAGTTTTCCGCCAGGTGGCCACTGAACCGATGCAGAATCCACAACACCGTCGCCGAGACCAGCAACAGGACACTGTGGAGGTCCCTGGAATACGCGCCACGATCGCTGAGAAATTCGACGAGCCGTCGAACCGGCGACGAGTCTGCGGTGGCACCGCCTCCGGTACCAAAACCGACATCCAGCAACGCCGCGATGTGCAGTAGCGTGCCGGCTGCGAGCAATACGGATGCAGCCCACAACAGGTGGCAGCCCAACGCCGGACCTCTTAGCAGGTCGCGCCGCGAGACGGCTCGTTGAAATGCGTCTTGAGATCGAACAGACACGGGTGTCTCTCTTTCCCCGCCCAGGCCCGCTCCAGAACTTCCATCTTCATACTACCCGGGCGAAACGAGCAGTTCCTAGACCAACGTCCTAGGCCAGGTCGCGATCCTCGAACAGGATGAACGCCAGCAGGATCGCCATTGTCGAATAGCAGGCACAGTACAGGACGGCTGTCCCCAGGTAGACCGGGTCCACGATCGTGTCGGTCGAGACCGCGGTTTGAGTGTTGAAGAATTCGAGACCCGGCAGCGCGATCGCGATCAGGTTGGCCACGAAGCGAACCGGTTCCAGCCCACCGGATTCCTGCTGGACCAGTACCGGGGCGATGTGGGCGATGACGAAGATCGCGAAGCTGCTCGTCATGTTCACCACCAGCGGGGCGCGGGTGGAAATCGCCACGCTGACAGCCGCCATCACGGCGATCTCGCACAGCACCAGGAACATCGGCGGAATGGCTTGCAACACCGGCAGCAACCGGTCCATGTTCGGCCGCATGTTCTCGAGGTCGAAAAACTCGGGAATCTCCTTTGATTGCTCGCGGGCGTCGTAGCCCACCTTGAAGTAAATCAAGGCGCAGAAGGCCACCACCAAAGGCAGAACCAGGAGCAGCACCGCCTGCAGGATGCCCACGTACTTGCCGACAATGAACTGTCGACGGTTGATCGGCTTGGACAGCAAAGTCATCGCCGTGCGTCCCTCGATCTCCTGGGAAATGCTCGTGCTCGCCGTCCACACCGCCAGCAGGATTCCCGAGATCAGGATGGTGGCAAGACCACCATCCTTGAACATCTTGATGTCTTCGCCGAATGTCAGGTATGGCAGGAAGGCCAGGATCAGCATCAGGATGATCGCCAGCGACATCAACAGGATGAACAATGGCTGGCGGGTGGCTTCCATCGTAGTCGAGCGGGCGATGATACCGGTTCGCGTGAAGTAACTGACTCCCAGCAACGCGGCCAGCAACAGGGCTGCTACGCCCACGACCAGGCCCCACTCGTAACTGGTAGCCATCACCTCCTGCGCGGGTGCTGCCACGGGGGGCGCGCCCTGGGCCAGTAGTGACATGGATGCGAGAATGTTGCCCATCGTGGAGTTCTCGTCGGTTACCCGATCGGGTATGCCTGGACTGTTTCTTCCTACGAATCGATGGCCGGAACTGTTGGTCGGGTTGGAACAACGCGAATTGGCCTTCAGGGTACTCTAGGTCTCGCATTGGCCAAGGGAAAGACGATCACAGCTTCTTCCCGGTCGCCGGAAACAGGCGAGACGGGCCGTCCCGGTGTGATCGGTACGATCGGCACAACCGATCACCGCTTGCAACTCCGAAGCCGTCAATGGCGGATCGAGAAGCCCGAGAGCGGTTCGTCGTCGGGCGGAAGGTCGTCGATCGAGGTGATGTGGCCGTGGAACCGTTGAGCGATCTCGTCCAGGAATCCGGCCATTTCGGCCGCCTCGGCCTCGACCAGCAACTCGACAGTTCCCTCCGGCAGGTTCTTGACCCAGCCGGAAACAGGGTGGCGGCGGGCGATCGAACGGGTGGTGTAACGAAACCCGACGCCCTGGACCCGTCCGTGATAAATGATCCGCCGTCGCATCACTTGTTCTCGGCCGACCGGTCGGCTTGTTGCCTTTTTTTCACGGCGAAGCGAATCGGCCGTGACGCCTGGTTTCCCTCCTGCCGCGACACGGCGTGTATCAGCCGTTCGGTTTCTGGAACCCAGTCCGCTGCGGAAATGAAGATCTGCCGCTCGGTTTCCTTGGCTCGCACCAGGACTCCAGAGAGCCCGATGTTGTCGACGATGACGCCGTGGGGCAGGTTTTCGACGTCGATTGTCAGGTCACCGTCGTAACCGTTGCGTTTCACTCGCAGCATGGCCGTGATGGTCTCTCCGGGAGCAATTTCCAGCACCGGGTCTTGCCCCTCCGGGGGTTGCTTGGTGTCCAGTAGCAACGAGACAACCGCCTTGGGCGCCTTGCCGATCTTCAGCGTTCCAAGGTCACCGATGGGCATTTCGACCATCTTGCCCAGGACCCGGGCGGTGGCCACGACCTGCACTTTCTTCCAGTCCTCCTTGGCGGGCGCCTTGGTGCCGTCAGAGACGTTGAGGACACCCTTGGCCGAGAGATGGCCGGCCTCGACCACCACCGGTGAGGCGGCCGAAAATCCCTCGGGCAGGTTCTTGATCGCCACCGTGACGGGGCCGGTGTACCCGTCGATCCGGTCGACGTTGACCGTGAATCTCTGGCCACTTCCAACCGGGATCGTTGAGTCGCGTCCGGCGATGGAGGCCTTGAACCCCGGTTGGGGCTGTCGAATGGTCAGCTTGTACTTGTAGCCATCGCCGCCGAATCCCCGCACGTCGGTCACCCTGACCAGGTAGTCGCCATCCTCGGGCGCGGTGAAGAGGACTCGCGAGTCGCTGCCAATTTTCCGACGGCCGTCGTCGTCATTGGCGAAGTACAGTGGGAACACCGGGAGTCCGTTGTCGGGCAGTTGGCTGCCGGGCCGGTGCGGTTCGACGATGTAGACCTTGCTCTCCAGCGCGTGAGCGGTGGCGCTGGTGTCGAAAAAGCAGCGGCGTTGGCCGTTGATGGTGTAGAACTGCATCCCCGAGTCGGGGCCCCGGGGCATCCGGAAATTCTTGACCACCTCGCCACCCATGTAGACAAACTGGTTGAGACCCATTTCTTCCCAGTTTTCCAGCCGGGCCTGGTTGCTGCGCGAGTCGATCGGGCGGAACGTGATGGCCGAGTCCCGGACGGCTCGTAGCAACAGCCGGATCACCGGACGACCGTCGGCCGAGAGCACCTCGATCCGGGTGTCGGCCGGCGACTTGTCGCGTCGAGCCCGGGTTTCAATCACCCAGTTGTCGTGCTTCTTGCTCGAGAAGCGAAACAGATCGGAGTCGGAGGTGGCTTCACCGGTCAGCACGCCCGTGGCGGTGCCGGGCACTGTCACCGCGGTGGCCTGGGCCGGCTTGTTGTTGGGCTCGACCTCGGCCACCTGGGGCAGCTTGGCGATGGGTTGACCGTCGCGAGGTCGAGGCACTGCGACCCCGGCGAGTGGTGTCGGCCTGGCGGTCCCACCGTCTTTTTTGCCCAGCGACAGGACCGAGACAGTTCCATCGAGCCGGCCGACCAGCAGGTTCCTTGTGTCACCTGTCATGGCGATCGTGGCGGGCCAGTCGGGCTGATCGGGAAAATGGAGATCCTGTCCAAAATTCTCGGTCCTCCAGGTCTTGATAGACAAGTCCTCGCTGGCGCTGACCAGGCGGCGACCGTCGGTCGAGAAGACGAGGTCCAGCAGTGGTGCCTGGTGAGCGAATCGCGAGTAGCGGATCGGGTTGGTTCCCTCGCGACCGTCCCTGGTGATTTCCCAGGCCCGGATGCGGTTGTCGATGCCCCCGGAAACAACAAAGCGGCCGTCGGGCGAGACCGCCACGGTGTTCTGTCCCTTGGTGGGTTCGATGAACGTGTCGAGCCGGGTTCCGGTCTTGAGATTCCAGAGCTTGACGGTGCGATCACCACTGGCGGACGCGAGAAACCGGTTCCGGGGATCGAAGGCCACGTCGAAAACCGGACCGTTGTGCCCGGTCATCTCCACGTGTCGTTTTCCAGTGGCGGTCTTCCAGATAATGATCGTGCGATCGTAGGAGCCCGTGGCCAGCAGGCTGCCGTCGGCCGAGAGGGCCACGGTGTTGAGACTGTCGGAGTGACCGCGGATGGTGCGGGCGAGCTTGGCCACCTGGCCCGGGCCGGCCTTGTGAACGTCAGCGGAGATCGCGTAGATCCTCGCTTCCCCGTAGAGACCCGGTTCACCGGCGGCTGTCACCAGGTGTCGGCCATCGGGAGAGATCGCCAGGTCACTGACCTGGCCAGGCAGCCCGGTCAGGGTTGCCAGCGGCTTGGACTTGGGGGTGAGGGGCAGGACGACCAGGTCGACCCGACCGGTTCTCGCGGCGGCGTACCAACTCCCGTCGGGAGCCACGGCCACGGCGTTGACCGGCTGG
>CEOQ01010560.1_pt1 | contig 11442 bp, 13 predicted proteins | sample 361351 | NCBI WGS metagenome assembly CEOQ01 (sample SAMEA2619907, study PRJEB7988) | marine metagenome | biome: marine biome (ENVO:00000447); feature: deep chlorophyll maximum layer (ENVO:xxxxxxxx); material: "saline water (ENVO:00002010), including plankton (ENVO:xxxxxxxx)" | depth 60 m | reverse complement strand
AGAAGGAATGAGCCTGATCAAATCCTGCCAAGATCAATTAAAAGATGCGGAACAAACAGTACAAACATTGATCAAAAACAGCGCTGGTGAAATGTCTGCAAAGGACGCTGAATGATTCCACCCAAAACGTTCGGTATTTGGGGAAACACTGAGAAGGATTCCTTTTGGGAAACATTACCTGAGATATTGTCTTGGGCGAATGATAAGGGCATAACTGCCCATTTAACGACTCGTATCGTCGACCATGAACGGTGCACCATTCAAGAGTGTCCTTCAATTCAATCCAAGGACGAAATAGGCGCATTGGACTTTATGCTGGTGCTGGGCGGTGATGGTACCTTTCTTTCTCTGGCACGGGCAATGGAACACCGGCAAACACCTATTTTGGGCATCCATTTGGGAGATTTGGGGTTTTTGGCTAAAGTAACCAAAAAAGACCTTTTTCATCGATTGAACCAAGTTGCAACGGGTGCTTTTATTTTAGAAAAAAGACTATTAGCAAAAGCAACCATCCAAAAGAATGGGGATTCTATTCGTCACGTGGGTTTGAATGATTTTGTATTAAGTAATGGTGAATCCCATCGCATGCTTTCAGCCACTGTGAAAGTGAATCAACATTTAGTTGCCAATTACCGAGCCGATGGACTTATTGTTGCAACACCCACAGGTTCAACTGCATATTCGCTCTCAGCCGGTGGGCCAATTGTAACGCCTGCAGTGGATTCCCTCATTATTACACCCACATCGGCACATTCGTTAACATCACGGCCTTTGGTGGTGCCGGCAGATTCCAAAATTGTTTTATCTTTCCCGGAAACTCATGATACAATATTGTTTATTGCCGACGGCCAAATCCATGAATCTTTGGATCCGACCTGTACTGTGGAAATCACAAAATCCGATTATAAGATCAATTTGATTGACTTTGAAGATTGCGATTATTTTCAAACGCTACGGACGAAAATGGGCTGGGGTCAGAGAGGGGATGGGTAACTGTTGAGATGGAAGATGGAGTGTGTGAGATGAATCAACGAGTTTTGAAATATTAGTTTTTTAGAGATTTGATTTTTCCTTTAGTATAAATATACCAGCCTAATCCAACCACTACCATAAGCGGCGCATGTAGGACTGACTCATCACCAATATACCCAATAATCACAATCATGGCTAAACCAAAGATCATCATGCCAATTGAGATTCGTTGGTGGATTTTTTATTTTATATAATAGATCCTTTTCAGAATTCATTCAGATAATTGTCGATGTTGTCTCAACAGGCAATCATTCATCACCACTAACAATCCGGCATCTTTAGCTTTTTGAGTAGCATCATCATGAATCACATGATCTTGCATCCAAATGGCTTTTGCACCAATGTCGATGGCTGAGTCCACTATGGGCGGAACAAATTCTGAACGCCTGAAAATATTGACTACATCAACTTTGACCGGGATGGATTCAAGATTGGGGTAGGATGACATACCAGCGATTGCCTTGTGTCCCGGATTCACTGGAATAATAATGTATCCATTTTCTTTCATATACATGGAAACGTAGTGGCTGGGACGCTCCGGTTTGGGAGACATGCCAACCACAGCGATGGTTTTTAGATTTAAGATATTTTTTATTGTATTTAAATCGTTCATAATTGAATTTTCCTTGCCTACCGAAACTGTTCCTGAGCTTGTAGAAGGATAGTGTAGGTTGGCTAATCCTTTCTAAAGAAATTCTTCAAAACATACCCGGCGATGTTTGGGTTTTCTTTCAAACGACGAACAGAATAATCAAACCAGTCAGGGCCGTAAGGCACATAAATTCGAACTTTATATCCAGCCTCTAACAAGGATTCCAATCGTCCATTCATAGGCACGCCATACAAAACTTGAAACTCAAAAAGGTCAAGTGAAATATTTTCTGATTCGATCCAATTTAAGATACGATCGATTAAATCTTGGTCATGGGTTGCATACCCGGCGTATGCATTTCGGCTTGCCATGGCTTTCGCCATATCCAAATAATTGCCATTGATTTCTTCTCGATCCTGAAAAGCGATAGCTTCTGATTCTTTGTATATCCCTTTGCAAATTCTGGAATTGAATTGTCCATTCGCCAAATGCTGAATATCATCCAAGCTTCGAAATAAGTAAGCTTGAAGCACCACGCCCACTTTATCATAAATGGTTTTACAGTGTTGATATATTTCAAATGTCTGATCCGTGAACGGCGAATTTTCCATATCGATTCTCAAGAAATTCCCGTGTACTTTTGCTTTATTTAAAATAGCAGTCGTATTCGCCATGGCTTCTGCCAAAGAAATATCCAAACCAATATGTGTTGGTTTGATGGAAATGTTACAGTCCAATGATTCTTGGGCAATCCTGTCATAGAGATGACAATACTGGTTTGTAATATCTCGAGCTTCTTCTGTTGTAAGAACATGTTCGCCTAAAATATCAACGGTAGCAGCGAATCCTTTTTCATTTAGCGCTTGGATATGGAATACAGCTTCATCTTCGGTCTCACCGGCGACATAGGGTTTGGCAAATGGTTTTGCAAACCATTTAGGCAGGATTGGAAGGGAGGAAGTCAGAATAGAATTAAAAAATGACATTCAAAAAATTAGAGGGAATTACGGAAGCGAGCCAACGAGTTTTGTCTTAGTAAGTAAAACGTAAAAATGTATTCAACAATTTGTAAAAAATGAATTACGTATTAAATAATTACGTTTTATTCATTACTCATTTTTCCAATACTCTTACTTTTTCTTAGTAATAATGAAAATCGATTTTCTTCCTTTTACCCATGACATTTAGTTTGACTCACCAAATTTCTGCGGAGTAAATTTCAGGTCTTAAACCCCTTCGAATTTAAAATTTATGTATCGAGATTTTGGAACCGTTCTTGTTGCTGCATTGTTGGGAATTATCATGGTGGCTGTGCCCCTGATTGTTCAATGGCTGATTGCTCCCTCCAAGAAAACAAAAGAAAAACTGGAAACCTACGAATGCGGTGAAGAGTCGGAAGGCTCTGCATGGCTCCAGTTCAACATCCGCTTTTATGTGATTGCCCTCATCTTTCTTATTTTTGATGTGGAGGTGGTTTTCCTTTTCCCATGGGCAGTTGTGTTTAAAGAACTTGGCCTTCTTGCCATGGTTGAAATGGGTATTTTCCTTGTGATTCTGATTATTGGCTTGGCTTATGTTTGGGTGAAGTCAGATTTGGATTGGGTCAAACGGAAAGTGAAATATGCAGCTGGGCGTTACGATAGAATTCAACTTAAGGAGCCAACCTGATGGGCATGCTTGAGAACAAATTTCAAGACAACGTTGTTGTCGCAAAATTAGATAAACTCATTGGGTGGGCACGTTCCACATCGCCTTGGTATTTCCAATTTGGATTGGCATGCTGCGCCATTGAAATGATGGCGACTGCCGCCAGCCGCCACGATTTGGAACGGTTAGGTATGATGCCGCGATCTTCACCTCGGCAGGCTGATGTGATGATTGTTGCAGGAACCGTCACAATGAAAATGGCCCTCCGTGTGAAAAAATTATATGAGCAAATGGCTAACCCAAAATATGTGATTGCCATGGGCTCCTGTGCCACAAGTGGCGGACCATATTGGCAACATGGTTACCATGTATTGAAAGGTGTGGATATTGTTGTACCGGTTGATGTGTATGTCCCCGGTTGCCCACCACGCCCGGAAGCATTGATCGAAGGTCTTTTAAAGCTTCAAGAAAAAATTCTGGATGAACGTCCCTTAACCCGAAAAATGGCATGAGCGCTGACCAAGAGAGATTGATCGCCGAGCTCGTCGAAAAAGGATTAGCCGGTGAGATGGACGAGATCAATGCCATTGAAGATCGCGTTCTTCGTGGTAAAGTAAAAGCTGCTTTGGCCAAAGCAAAGCGTGCCGCTAAAGCTGCCGCAGCTGCTGCGCCTAAAGAAGAAAAACTGGTTGAAGAAGCACCAACAGCTGCACCGCCTTCTGAAAATCCCCATCAAAAATTTGGAAAAATGATTGAAGATAAATTTCCGGGATCCTTGGCTGCTGAACTGAATGACACACATATTCAATTGAAGCCAAATAATTGGTTTGAGATTGCTAAATGGTTAAAGTCTGAACCAACCCTCCATTTTGATTCTCTTCAATGTCATACCGGAATGGATGTGGGCGAAAACATGTTGGAAGCGCGATACAACCTCCATTCTATGACGCATGATCATTATATTGAAATTCGGATTGCGGTCTCCCGCGATAATGCAAAAATCCCTTCCACAGAGCAAATTTGGCGGATCGGTGATTGGTTTGAACGAGAAACTTATGATATGTTGGGGATCCATTTTGAAGGTCATCGAGATCATCGGAGAATGTTACTACCGGAAGATTGGGAAGGGTATCCACTGAGAAAAGATTACGAAGTACAAGAAACATATCATGGCATTGTGGTGCCAAAAGTGAAGGAAGGATGGGAGTAGTCCACGGCGAAGAAATGGTCCTGAACATAGGGCCGCAGCATCCAAGTACCCACGGAGTTCTTCGATTGAAAGTAAAGACCGATGGGGAAATCATTTCTGAAATAACACCTGTCATTGGTTATCTACATCGGTGTTTTGAAAAGCATTGTGAAAATGTAACCTACGACCAAGTTATTCCATATACAGACCGTTGTGATTACCTCGCTGCAATGGCTAATAATTTTGGGTACGTAGTGGCTGTGGAAGAATTGATGGAATTGAAGGTACCGGAAAAAGTGGAATACATCCGTGTGATTATGGCGGAATTCCAACGAATTGCCAGCCACTTACTCGCTTTGGGTGTTTACGGGTTAGATATTGGCGCATTTACACCATTTTTATTTATGCTCCGAGATCGGGAACGAATTCTGGATATGTTTGAAATGACTTGCGGGGCACGTTTGCTTTATAATTATATGTGGGTGGGTGGTGTGAGCCACGATTTGCCAAAAGGGTTCGTTGAAACTGCCTTCCAATTTTTGGATTATTTTGAACCCCAAATTGAAGAATACAATAATTTATTGACCCATAACAAAATTTTTGTGGAACGGACAGCAGATATTGGCGTCTTGCCACCGGAAGTTGCCATCAGTTATGGTGTCTCAGGGCCGAACTTGCGTGCTTCAGGTGTTCAATGGGATCTCCGCAGAAATTCACCATATTCTATTTATGACAAATTTGAGTTTGATGTACCGGTGGGCGATGGCGGAAAAGGTACATTGGGCGATTGTTGGGATCGTTATTACGTCCGCATGTTAGAAGTTCGAGAATCAGTAAAAATTCTTCGCCAAGCTTTAGCCCAAATGCCGAAAGATGGGGATGTCCATCAAGCACTTCCGAAAAAAATTCGTCCACCCAAGGGCTCTATTTATAGCAGGACGGAAACACCTCGTGGTGATTTGGGATTTTACATAGAAAGTGATGGATCACCCATTCCGTCTCGTGTAAAAATGAGATCTCCCGCATTTACTGCTTTGGCTGTTTTGGGTGAATTAGCCGGTGGATGGATGATGTCTGACGTTATCTCGATTTTAGGAAGTTTAGATATTGTATTGGGAGAGATTGACCGATGACCGTTGATCAATTATTCAATTGGCTCAATACACTCGTTCCTGCCATGGAAAATAGTGGACTGTTATTGGTTGTTGCAATTTTGATTCCATGTTTAGCGTTGTTTCTCGTTGTGGCTGTGAATGCTATTGTCATGGTTTATGCTGAACGGAAAGTCTCAGCATTTATGCAGGATCGCATGGGCCCCATGGGACAAGGTGTTGGACTCCACGCCGGAAAATGGGGGCTCCTTCAAACAGTGGCCGATGCCCTAAAGTTACTCACCAAAGAAGATATTATTCCGGAAAAAGCGGACAAATTTTTATTCATTCTTGCGCCATTCGTGATTTTCATTGGCGCTTTCGTGGCCATTATCGCTGTGCCTTTTGGTGAGACAGTCATTGTAGCTGATTTCAATATTGGGATTTTTTACATTTTGGCCATGGGATCCCTTGGCGTGATTGGATTAATTCTGGCCGGATGGTCTTCTAATAATAAATGGTCTCTTTACGGTGGTATGCGTTCTGCAGCTCAAATTGTGAGCTATGAGATTCCAGCAGGATTATCACTCATTGTTGTTATCATGCTCACGGAAACATTAAGCATGCAGGGTATCATCCAATACCAGGAAGGCGGCATGTTTAATTGGATCATTTTTTCCAATCCTTTCGCCTTTGTGGCATTTTTTATTTATTTCATTAGTGTCGTAGCCGAAACCAACCGAACACCTTTTGATATCCCTGAAGCGGAATCTGAATTGGTGGGTGGTTTTCATACGGAATATTCCGGCATGCGCTGGTCTTTCTTTTTCTTAAGCGAATATGCCAACATGCTTGTGGTGTCAGCGGTAGGAGCAGCAGGATTTTTAGGCGGATGGCACAGCCCAATTCCAGGTTATTTCGATTCCAACGGTTGGGGCGTATTTTGGATGTTAAGTAAAATCGTTTTTCTGATTTTTGTCATGATGTGGTTTCGGTGGACGTTTCCACGTCTGCGGGTGGATCAACTCATGAATATATGCTGGAAAGTTTTTCTGCCTATCAGCTTGATCAATATTTTTGGCGTAGGATTTTGGACTCTCATTTTTGGATAAATAATGGCAAAATATTTTAGAGATATTTGGGAATCAGTTTCCACCATGATGACGGGGATGGGGATTACATGGATGCATATGGTTCGTATCAAGAAGAACAATGTGACATTGCAATACCCGGAAGAAAAATGGCCCCGTCCTGAACGCAATATCGGGTTCGACCATGGGAATTATAATGTGATCCGGTCACGGCTTCATGTGGATATTGATGATTGTATCGGATGTTTAAAGTGTGAACGGATTTGTCCGGTTCAATGTATCAAAATTGAAACAGAAAAAGCGCCGGTTCGTGGTGAAGATATCCAGGATATTGGCCATATTGGTGTTACATCAAATAGTTCTCGGAAAGCCCTGGTTGTAACACGCTTTGATATTGATATGACGGAGTGTTGTTATTGCAACCTTTGTACCTATCCCTGCCCTGAAGAATGTATTTATATGACAGGCGGACCCAATGCTCATAAACATCCCATTGATTATGAATTTTCTGAATTTGACAGGAGCGATTTGATTTATAGATTTGCGAAGCCCGGTACAAAAGAAGGCATGGAAAAAATGTTAAATGAAGACGGAGCAGAGAGTTAATGGCTGAAATTTCTTTTTGGTTTGTTATTTCCATGACGGTCTTGTCTGCTACTGCTGTGGTTTTAAGTAACCAATTAATTTATTCAGCCATGGCATTGTTGTTTACCTTATTTGGTGTGGCTGGCATTTATGTTTTCTTGTGGGCAGATTTTATGGCCGGTGTACAACTGTTGGTTTATATCGGTGGCATTTTGGTTTTGATCATTTTTGGAATCATGCTCACCAACCGAATTTCCTCTGTAAGACTTTCACAAACAAATGTTCAACAAGGTGTAGGTGGTGCTGTGGCCATTTGGCTTTTTATTCTCATTAGCATGGTGGTGTCCAAAACACCTTGGTTTACAGCTGATGCAGTTGAGCCCACCGGAACGGTGGCAGAAGTTGGGACACTGCTCCTTACAAAATATTTACTTCCCTTTGAAGCCATTTCGCTACTTCTTTTAGGCGCATTGATCGGGGCTGCCTTACTGTCGAGGAAAGAGAACTGATGCACGATTTAAATACATATTTATTTGTTGCAGCAATCCTGTTTTCCTTAGGTGTGTTTGGTGTCATGACACGACGAAATGGGATTGCGGTTCTCATGGGTGTAGAACTCATCCTAAATGCAGCCAATATAAATTTTGTAGCATTCTCAAGATTTGGCGGGATGAATATGGATGGTCATGTATTTGCTTTGCTGGTAATTGTCCTGGCAGCGGCTGAAGCGGCTGTGGCATTGGCCATTGTGATTAATATTTATAATAACATGAATACCATTAATGTAGATGAGGCTTCAGCCTTGAAAGAATGATGGACAATATTTTTATCAATTATTCCCTATTTATTCTTTTTCTGCCCTTGGCAGCATTCCTTGTCCAAATTTTAATCGGAAAACGGTTACCGCGACAAGGCGATTGGGTTTCTATCGGTGCTATCGTAATTACCCTAATTTTAGCGATTGCCATGTTTGTAGCCATGCTTCTGGACTATGATCCCAATTTTAAACAAGAAGCATCCTTCACTTGGATTGATATGGGCGCATTCTCCATCAGTCTTGGATTTCTGGTGGACAATATTACCGTCATCATGCTGCTGGTTGTGGCGCTGATTTCTACCTGTACACATATTTTCTCTTTAGAATATTTGAAAGGGGATGTTCGATATTCCCGGTATTATGCTTACCTTGGATTATTCACATTTTCCATGAATGGAATTGTATTGGCAAATAATTTGGTGTCAATGTATATGTCTTGGGAATTGGTGGGGGTTAGTTCCTTTTTACTAATTGGACATTGGTTCGAAAAAGACACCGCAGCAGATGCATCTAAAAAAGCATTCTTGACAAACAGGGTGGGGGACATCGGTTTCTTTATTGGCATCATGCTGATCTACACTGCTGTTGGTTCATTTGCCTTTGGTGATATTTTTGAAGGTGTTGCTGCTGGGATGATCTCAGGAACCACACTCACATTTGCAGGCGTTGGATTGTTTTTAGGTGCCATGGGGAAATCATCACAATTTCCGCTCCACATTTGGCTTCCTGATGCAATGGAAGGACCAACCCCTGTTTCTGCACTGATGCATGCAGCCACCATGGTTGCAGCCGGTGTTTATTTATCTGTAAGAATTTTCCCAATCCTGACTCCGGATGCACTTTTATTTGTGGCTTACATTGGTGGGTTTACAGCCATATTTGCTGCCACTATTGCCATCACACAAAATGATATTAAAAAAGTGTTGGCCTATTCAACCGTGAGTCAATTGGGCTACATGATTTTGGCTGTGGGGACTGGTGTTTACACCGCTGCATTTTTTCATCTGTTGACACACGCCATGTTTAAAGCGAATCTGTTTTATGGTTCCGGTTCTGTGATTCATTCCATGCATCATGCACTCCATGAAAAGCATGACCATGATACCGATCCACAAGATATGCGGAACATGGGTGGTTTTAAGGATAAAATGCCCGTGACCTATTGGTCAATGTTGCTCAGTACTCTGGCAATTGCCGGTGTGCCGCTCTTTTCCGGATTCTTGAGTAAAGATGCGATTTTAGCCGGAACATTGTCATTCGCTCAACACCATCCTGAACATTTTCTCCTTCCAATTTTTGGATTTGGTGCCGCAGCTATCACCGCGTTTTATATGTTTCGAATGATGTTTTTAACCTTCCACGGCGAACCCCAAATGCCCGAATTGATGGATGATATCCACGAAAGTCCAAAAGAAATGACCGGTCCATTAATTTTGCTGGGTGGACTAAGTGTGTTTGTTTGGTATACGCTTCCTTATTTTAATCCGATTTCGAGCCATGGCTGGTTTACAGACCTTGTTGTTCCAAAGGATGCAGTCGTTCCGGGAAATCTCACAGCCCACGAAATTGAAGAAGGGGCTCATCACGCTCACTATCTTGCCATGGGACTCTCTATCGGTGTGGCAGTTTTAGGCATTGGACTCTCAATCCTCATGTATTTGAAAAAAGTTTTCTCAGCAGAAACATGGGGATCGCGTGCAGGTTTCATGTACGATTGGAGCTTGAACAAATATTATTTTGACGAGAATTATAATAAATATCTCTATCAACCCACTTTGCGCTTAGCCAATAAGATTGCGTGGATTGATTGGGAATTATACGACAAATATTTTATCAATGGGTTTGGACGTGTCACCGATTGGGCGAGTCGTGTTACTGGAAAATTTGATTTTGATGCCATTGACCAAACATTGGTAGACGGTACAGCAAAACTTGCTTCCGGATTGGGTGCCATCTTTAAAAAAGTTCAAACCGGAAAACTTCAAAATTATGTGCTGTATGTTACAGCAGGGGTAATCGTTCTCATGATTATCCAGTCATTTTAACTCAATGAGTGATTAGAGGAGAGAATGGAACATATTCTCAGTTGGCTAATTTGGCTTCCCATCATCGGGATGGTGGCCATCGCATTTATACCGCGTGATAAAGAAGATGTGATTAAGATCACCGCCGCGGTTACAACCGGATTGCAATTCCTATTGACACTTGTTCTTTGGAACAATTTTGACACCGGAAACGGTGGAATGCAATTCATGGAAAGAGCGGAATGGATTCCGTCCTTCAATATTGCCTACATTTTGGGTGTGGATGGATTAAGTCTCCCCATGGCAATCTTGACAGCCTTGTTATGTTTTCTTGGCGTTTTTGTCAGTTGGAACATTAACAAAGCTGTAAAAGGCTACTTTGCCTTATTCTTGCTTTTGGATACAGGCATCATGGGCGTTTTTCTGTCCATGGATTTCTTCCTGTTCTACATTTTCTGGGAAGTGATGCTTTTGCCCATGTATTTCTTGATTGGGATGTGGGGTGGACCTCAACGTGAATATGCAGCCATAAAATTTTTCCTCTACACATTGTTTGGCTCTGTTCTCATGTTAGTTGGGATACTCGGGCTCTATTTCACCTGCGGAAAAACATTCGATATTTTGGAACTCACTCGTGTAGCACCCGAAGCACTGCAAGGCGTTATGTGGTGGGGCATGAGCGCTATCAAGGTCATATGGGTCCTGCTCTTTGTTGGATTTGCAATTAAAGTTCCTGTCTTCCCTTTTCACACATGGTTGCCATTAGCTCACGTTGAAGCACCTACAGCTATCTCTGTATTACTGGCAGGTATTTTGCTGAAGCTCGGTGTCTATGGTATTCTCAGAATTAATTATGGATTGATGCCAGACGGTGTGTATTGGTTCGCCGGTGCATTAGCATTTTTAGGTTTGATTAATGTGATTTGGGGTGGACTATGTGCCTTAGCCCAAAAAGATTTGAAAAAACTGGTAGCTTATTCCAGTGTGAATCACATGGGATATTCCTTGATCGGCATGGCAGCGATTATCGCTGCAGGTGAAGCTCATGGACTCAACATGAAAGCTGCACAAGCAGGTCTCGGTGGTGCTGTATTTCAAATGTTTAACCATGGCACCATCTCAGCCATGCTCTTTATTTTGGTGGGTGTCATCTATGACCGTGCTCACCACAGAGATATTGAAGGATTTGGTGGTTTAGCTTCCCAAATGCCTATTTACACCGGTATCACAGCATTGGCATTTTTTGCTGGTCTCGGGCTCCCTGGATTGTCAGGATTCATCAGTGAAGCCATGTGTTTCATTGGTGCCTTTCCTGTGTTTAAAGCCATTGTAATTGCTTCCACTATTGGAATTTTGTTGAATGCTGCTTATTTC
>CEOQ01108509.1_pt1 | contig 11448 bp, 10 predicted proteins | sample 361351 | NCBI WGS metagenome assembly CEOQ01 (sample SAMEA2619907, study PRJEB7988) | marine metagenome | biome: marine biome (ENVO:00000447); feature: deep chlorophyll maximum layer (ENVO:xxxxxxxx); material: "saline water (ENVO:00002010), including plankton (ENVO:xxxxxxxx)" | depth 60 m | reverse complement strand
AGATAAATGTGTTAGTCAGCTTGTGCCCTCATTTTTGGATATTTCAAATGCCTCTTCATGGATTCCCATAGATGTTTTGTCTGCTAAAACGATAGTTCTTCTGGTCCTAGATGGTTTAGGGTGGGAGCAATTGCAAGAGAATAAAGAATACTTTCAGACTCTGGTTGAATTTTCTGGAAGTTTTATTACGACTGTAGCTCCTAGCACGACTGCAACTGCTTTAACCTCCATCACAACAGGAGCGCCGCCGGGAGAGCATGGAATAGTGGGTTACCGAATACCTGTTGAAGGTGGAATTTTAAATTCGCTTCGCTGGTCTACAGGAAGTGAAGCACATAAACCTGATCCGTTTGACTTTCAGTTGATGCCAGTTTTTGATAATCAAAAACCTAAGGTGGTAACTTCGATTGATCATCAAGGATCTGGTTTTTCTAAGGCGCATCTTAGAGATTCAAGATTTTCTGGTTACAGAGATCGTTTTGAATTAATAGAAATAATCCTTCAATCAGTGGAGAATTTTGAACCTTTTATTTATGCATATTGGGATGGAATAGATCGCATTGCACATGAGTTTGGCTTTACGGATCAGTACTTTAGCGAACTCAAAAAATGCGATTTGATGATAGATGAATTGTTGAAACGTCTTCCTCCGAACGTAGCTCTGGTCGTGACTTCAGATCACGGTCAAGTAGAAGTGGGGGATCGGATGCTCGAACTCACAACTGATTTGAAAAACCTTATAACGAAGCAAAGTGGTGAGGCTAGATTTCGTTGGCTACATGCTCTCCCTGGGGCTGAAACAGATTTACTCATTTCCGCTAAAGAAACATTTGAAGAGTGCGGATGGATATTGTCAAAAGATCAAATATTGAATGAGGGTTGGTTCGGACCTCGAGTTAATGAAATAGTTAAGAACAGATTAGGAGATGTGGCTTTGGTGGCTAAAGATAAAGTAGGTTTTACAGATCCCGCTGAAAAAATGCCCTTTCAACTTATTACGCGACATGGTTCTTTGACCGAGGAAGAAATGCATGTACCTCTTTTGTCAGCTGTTACCTGAGAAGTGATTCTTAGCCTAAAGTCATAATGGAGTGAAAGGAGAAAGATGACAGAAGCATTGGAGCCTGAAGTTGTAGACAGTGGTGATCTGGAAGACGAGGAAGCGAAGAATAGCGAATCAGTTGAACAGCCCGCCAAAGTGATGAGAGTTGGAACAATGATGCGACAGCTTTTGGAAGAGGTGAAATCTTCGCCATTGGATAATGAAAGTCGAGAACGACTCAAAGAAATCTATCAGTCCTCAATCACAGAATTGGGCTCTGCGTTGTCAGAGGATCTTCAAGAAGAACTCAATAGATTAGCTTCTCCCTTCAATGAAGATAATTCTCCAAGTAACGATGAGCTTCGTATAGCGCAGGCTCAATTAGTTGGGTGGTTGGAAGGTCTTATCCAGGGCATACAAGCCGCAATGTTTGCACAGCAATTCATTAACAGTTCTCAAATCACTGACTCGAGCCCTGGGATGTTGAATCCCGCAGATGTTGGAAAGTCTGACCTAAGTAAAGATCGTCCTGGAAACTATTTGTAATTTATGTCTGAATCATTCACGCACCTCCATGTGCACACCGAGTATTCATTACTAGATGGAGCAGCGCGCGTTGGCGAGTTAGTGAAGGCCGCTGCAGATGATGGGCAGAGTGCATTAGGAATCACTGACCATGGAAATATGTACGGCATTTTGGACTTCTATCGTGCTTGTCGCGATCATGATGTAAAGCCAATAATAGGAACCGAAGCTTATATGGCACATGAAAGCCGCTATGAGCGTTTCTCACGTAGAGGTCGAATGGATGATTCTGGCGGTGAGACAGATACGGGTCAGAAAATCATGTATCACTTAACTCTGTTAGCTGAAAATAATGTTGGATATAAAAACATGATTCAACTTGCTAGTCGAGCATTTTTGGAAGGTTACTACTATAAGCCAAGAGTCGATTGGGAAATTCTTGAAAATCACAGTGAAGGGATAATTGCTACCACAGGCTGTTTAGGTGGGCATGTATTGCAGGCATTAATGCGTGATGATTTTGATGCAGCTATGGAAAAAGCAGGACGTCTACAAGAAATTTTTGGAAAAGGAAATTTATTTGTTGAATTGCAGGACCAGGGGCTTCCAGAACAATTGCGAACGAATCCCAAATTAGTTGAACTTGCAAAAAAAATAGGAGCTCCTCTTGTTGCAACAAATGATTCACATTACGTAAATCAAGAAGACGCTCATGCACATGACGCTTTACTTTGTGTCCAAACTGGATGTGTAATGAGCGACCCAAATCGCTTTAAATTCCATGGTGATCAGCACTATTTGAAAACAGCGAGTGAAATGAGGAATCTCTTTCGTGAAATTCCGGACGCTTGTGACAACACTCTAGAAATTGCCGAACGCTGTAATGTAGAAATCGAATTTGGAAATCCTCAGTTACCGGATTTCCCCTTACCTGACGGTTTTGATTCTGCTGATTCTTACCTCTCGTATTTGACTTTGGATGGAGCGAAGAAACGTTGGGGTGATCCATTAAGTGAAGAAATTTCTGATCGAATCGTCTATGAACTTAGAACAATAAGTGATATGGGTTTTTCAGCATATTTTCTGATTACTTGGGATTTGATCCGTTACGCACGTGAAAGAGGAATAAGAGTAGGACCAGGAAGAGGGAGTGCGGTTGGTTGCGCCGTATCTTTTTGCCTCGGCATTACAGATTTAGACCCAATAAAACATGACTTACTTTTTGAAAGGTTTCTAAACCCTGATCGAATAAGTATGCCAGATATCGATATGGATTTTGATTCACGTTACCGAGATGAAATTATCCGCTATGCAGCGGATAAATATGGACGAGATCATGTGGCGCAAATAGTGACTTTCTCTCAAATAAAAGCAAGAGCAGCGGTTCGCGATGCTGCCCGAGTGTTAGGTCATCCCTATGCAATCGGTGACCGAATCGCCAAAGCCATGCCTCCGCTAGTTCTTGGGCGTGATACTCCTATTTCTGCTTGCATGGAAGAAATTACCGGATATAGCGACGGCTACAAAATGGCCGCGGATTTACGCTCAATGTATTCTTCGGATTCTGATGTTCGAGAAATAGTGGATGTTGCCCGTGGTCTTGAAGGGCTACGGAGGCAAGACGGCATTCATGCAGCAGCTGTTGTAATTACTAAAGACCCTCTGACTGATTATCTTCCCATTCAGAGAAAACCAGAATCGGGTCAAGAACCTGAAGAAGCTCCAATCGTCACTCAATACGACATGTATGGAGTAGAAGATCTAGGGCTTTTAAAAATGGATTTTTTAGGTTTGCGTAATCTGGATGTAATAACAGACAGTCTTGACTTAATAAAATCAACAAGGAATTTTGAGTTAGATATCGACCACATCGAACTAGATAACAAAAAAACCTTCCAAATGCTTTCAAAGGGTGATTCGATCGGGGTTTTCCAACTGGAATCTGGACCTATACGCAGTTTGATGCGCTCATTGAATCCTACTTCTTTTGATGACGTCGCTGCATTAGTGGCTTTGTATAGACCAGGACCTATGGCAGCAAATATGCATAACGATTACGCAGACAGAAAAAATGGAAGGAAAAGTGTCTCCTATTTCCATCCAGATGCGGGATCTCTTTTAAGTGATACGTATGGATTGATGATTTATCAGGAATCAGTTATGCGCGTTGCTCAAAAGTTTGCGGGATATTCACTCGCCCAAGCAGATAATTTGCGAAAAGCGTGTGGAAAAAAAGACCGTAAGCTGATGAAGAAAGAACGAGAGGGCTTTTTAAACGGCTGTACTAAAACCGGTTACGACTCAGATTTAGCAGAAGAACTTTTCGATATCATAGAGCAGTTTGCCGATTACGCTTTCAACAAGAGCCATGCTTATGGCTATGGGTTGGTCGCCTATCAAACTGCCTTTTTAAAAGCCAATTATCCAGTTGAATATTTATCCGCTTTACTGACAAGTGTTAAGTCAAATTTAGACAAAGCAGCCGTTTATTTAAACGAATGTCGTCTTTTAGGAATAGAAGTGACTGTCCCTGATATTAATTTAGCGCACAGCTCTTTTACACCAATCCCAGATTTAACGGAAGGTGAAAATACGGGAAAGATAGTTTTTGGTCTTTCAGCAATTCGTAATGTGGGTGATGGATTAGTCGATTTGATAGTAGAAGAACGCGACAGAGGTGGGCCCTTTGAAGACTTCAATGATTTCTTGGAGCGATGTGACACTTCCGTACTTAATAAACGGACAGTTGAGTCACTTATTAAAGCAGGTGCATTTGATGCTTTCGATCACCCAAGACAAGGAATGTTGGAGGTTCATGAAGAACTTATAGGACTGACAGTCTCTCGGCGACGCGAACACGATATGGGTGTTTTATCATTATTCGGTGAGGCAGAAGGCGGACCAGTTTTTGATGAACGTCCCGAGATACCAGACGTGGAATTTGAAAAATCACAGAAGCTAACTTTTGAAAAAGAAATGTTGGGTCTGTATGTGTCTGATCACCCCTTGAAGGGTTATGAAAACGCATTAGCGCGTAAGACTGACTCACGGATCATTGAGCTCCGCGAATTTGAAGATGGATCTTTTTTCACTGCCGGTGGGGTAGTTACTAATCTTTCAAAACGTTGGACCCGTAGAGGCGATCTGATGGCAACATTTGATCTTGAAGATTTGAGTTCATCGATAGAAGTGATGGTTTTCCCGAAAGCTATGACCGAACATGGGCACAAATTACTTGATGATTCTTTACTTCTAGTTAAAGGACGACTTGATTCGCGCGAAGACACACCTAAGTTGATTTGCTCTGATTTGGAAACTTTTGAAGTTTCAAATGGCGACTTGAGGCAAGCGATTCAAGTAGACCTACCGTTAGAAAAAGTAGATGAGCCAACAATTTCTGAAATCAAAAAGCTTCTAAATGATTATCCAGGTGATGTAGAAGTTTTCTTCCGTTTAGGCGAGCGTCAGTTGCTTCGCTTGTCCGATGATTTTGCTGTGGATCCAAGCAATGGGCTCATAGCAGAATTGCGCATTTTACTGGGAGTTGATTCAGTTTCTTTCATTTGACTCCTAAGACTTGAAAGAAGTGATTATAAGGGGTTGGGATACAGCCGTGCATCCGGCAGGATGGAAGTCCTGCTGATAGAGAGATTTTTCAGCAGGTTTACTTGTTTTAGGACAATATTTATGGAAACGGGGGCTGGGTTTCGGTGACTATAGAGGTCGAAACAAAAGATTGCAGCATGCTGGGTGATGCTGAACTTGAAGAAATGACTGAACTTTGTGCAGATGGACCGAATCCATTTGGAATTGGTTTGATATCAAAACAAACAGAAGAATGGGTTCTCTGTACAACTGCACGGGAAAATGGGCGTTTAAAAGGTTTTTCTTTTTTTACTTTGGAAAGAATTGGCGGCACACCAAGTGTAATAATTGGTCTTTCATCAATAGCTAGAACTAGTAAAAGAGACACTGTATTAAAAGCAATAGTCACAGAACATCTCAGACGTGCTGTTCTAGCTTTTCCTGATGAAGATGTTGTTATGGGTGCCAGATTGAATGATCCTTCTGGTTTTGAAGCCTTTAAGTCTTTGACAGGAGTTGCTCCTGCACCTAGCGGTAAGGAAACCGGGGAAGATCGCGCTTGGGGTAAAAGACTTGTAAAGCGATACGGGATGTCGTCACTTTCTTATGATGAACATAAATTCGTTGCAAAAGGCTCTGAAGAAACTGCTTGCGTGATAGATCACACCAGTCTTAAGCCTGAAAAATTCAATCCTGATGTAGTCGCGTTTTTCAAACCCTTAAATATAAAACGCGGAGACGTTTTAATTGCATATGGTTGGGCAATGGCTGAAGATCTCGAAAAATTGGTCTGACATTTCAAAAAATTCAGTTGCCGAGATTCTGAATCAAAGAAGAGCTTGTCGCTCTTTTCTTAATAAAAGGCCCCCCGAAGGTCTAATCCTTGAATTGGTTGATAAGGCTCGCCGAACACCAACAGCGGGTAACTCACAAGGAGTCGAGTTTCTTATCCTTCAGGAAGAAGATGAAGTGGAAGATTTTTGGAGTACTTCCTTGGGTGAAAAAGATAAAAAGAGCTTTTCATTCCCAGGTTTATTAGAAGCACCGGTGCTTGTTGTTCCATTTGGCGTTCCCGCCTTGTACATCGATCGTTACAGGGAAAGGGATAAGAACTATACGACACTTGGTAGAGGAGAGGAAGAATGGAAAGTGCCGTACTGGTTGACAGACGCCGCATTTGCAACAATGGCTCTCCAGTTATTGGCAATTGAAAACAATATGGAAAGTTGTTTTGTTGGACTGTTTGATAGAGAAGAACGAATAAAAGAGAAGTTTGAAGTGCCAAAAACACACGAGGCACTAGGTGTTTTAATTTTGGGATATCCCGATCGTCAGAACCAAGTCGAAGGAGCCTCTCAAAAACGTAAAAGAAGACCTCTAAAAGAAGTTGCACATCAAGGAAGATGGAATTCTTAGTGATGAAAAAACTTGTTTATCCTAGGTATGATCTATTAGCTGGTCACATAACGTAAGGGGTTGGTGATTTTCAATGAGTGAACTGGTTCCTATTGTTGATTATTTGGTACTGACTGATTCCCCATATTTGGAAGCAAATCAGTGCAGTGAATGCTCCGCTAGATTTTTTGACCGAAGAAACGCTTGTGCGGCCTGCGGAGGTACTTCATTTACAAGAACAGCTATCTCGAATCAGGCTGTTTTAACGTCTTTTAGCATTGTTCATCGAGCTGCTCCATCGGTTCCGGTTCCGTTTGTTTCAGCAATAGTAAAAACGGATGATGGAACTTCGGTCCGCTCCAATGTAGTTGGTTTAGATGACCCGATGGACGCAGAACTTGGGATGAAGTTGGTTTTAACAACCTATTCATGTGGTGTTGATGATGACGGCAAAGAGTGCATAGCGTTCGGTTACGAACCTGCATAGAAACTGAAGAGAGGAAAATACTATGAGTGACTCAATTTGGATAATTGGTGCAAACATGACAAAGTTCGCTCGTTATGAAGATGAGGATGCAGTTGACTTAGCGTCGAAAGCGAGTTTGGAAGCAATGTCAGATGCAGGAGTTTCAATTCATGACATGGATGTATTAGCTGCTGGAACCCTTTTTCAAGCAAGTACAAGTATGGGGCAGCGTATTCAAAAACAAATTGGTCAAACCGGAATACCCGCCTACAACGTTTCAAATGCTTGCGCAACAGGTGCTACAGCGGTTCGAACTGTATACCTTTCGATAAAAGCCGGTGAAGCTGAGATGGGAATCGCGATTGGTGTTGAGCAGATGGGAAAGATGGGTCTGTTGTCAGGTGCTACGAAACAAGAACGAAATACTTTTGAACCTTCAGGGCGATATGGAGCGGTTATGGGCGTTGATGGATTTCTCGGAACAGAAACCATGCCAGGCGTATTTGCTCAAGCTGGCATGCAATACGCCTATGAAAATGAAGGTGTGGGTTTTGAACAATTCGCGAGAGTCGCCTACAAAAACCATCAACATTCAACATTAAATCCATTAGCACAGTATCAAAAAGAGTTCTCGCTTGAAGAGGTAATGTCAGCTCCAGTTCAGAGTTACCCAAACACTCTTTTGATGTGTTGCCCCACGGGAGATGGTGCAGCAGCTGTAGTTTTAGTTTCAGAGAAGAAGTTGCGTACTCTACCTTTAGAAACACAAAGACGAGCCGTAAAGATATCTGCTTCTGTTTTGACCTCTGACCCTTATGTGGAAAGTGGTCAAGTCCAACCAGATGTGAATACTCTTACTCGAAATGCAGCTAACCAGGCTTATGAAATGGCAGGTTTAGGCCCAGAAGATTTAGATTTAGTAGAACTGCATGATTGTTTTGCAACAGCTGAATTGATCCACTATGACAATCTGGGCTTATGTGAACCTGGTGGTGCAGGAGACTTTATTGACTCAGGAAAACCCTTTAGAGATGGAGGAATGCCAGTAAATGTTTCTGGAGGATTAATTTCAAAGGGACACCCCATAGGTGCTACTGGTGTTGCAAACATTTATGAAGTTGCCACCCACCTAAGAGGAGAAGCGGGTGACAGGCAAATCGAAGGAGCAAAAGTTGGATTGGCACATGTGATAGGACTTGGTTCTTCTTGTGGGATTCATATTTTGGAAAAAGCTTCTTAAAAATCTGTAGAAACTAAAATGGATAATAAGTGGGTTAAAGGTGCTCGGCCTAAGACTTTACCGGCTGCAATTGTGCCCGTTGCGTTGGGAACAGCTGCTGCTCAAGTGGAGAATTTTTCTACTCTTCCAGCAGTATTAGCGCTGCTTGTTGCTTTGACACTGCAAGTTGGCGTCAACTATGCAAATGATTACTCAGATGGAATCAGAGGAAATGACGGTTCTTCTAGGGTTGGACCTACACGTCTAGTGGGGAGCGGACTTGCTTCTGCCTCTCAGGTGCTTCGTGCATCAATCATTATGTTTACTTTCTCTGCGGCATCAGGATTGTGGCTTGCTTTGATTTCCTCACTTTGGCTATTACCGATCGGTGTTCTTTCTATACTTGGAGCCTGGTTTTATACCGGAGGTTCGAGCCCTTATGGGTACAGGGCACTAGGTGAAGCGTCCGTTTTCCTTTTCTTCGGATTAATTGCCACAAATGGAAGTTTTTTTGTTCAAGTGGAAAAAATTTCATTACTTTCTTTTATCTTGAGTTGTGTTGCCGGATTGCTATCTTGTGGATTACTGACTGTCAATAATTTGCGCGACCGCGAAAATGATAGTGGAGTTGGGAAACGCACTCTCAGTGTTGTGCTGGGTGAGGAAGTAAGCAAAAAACTTTTCACAACTGCAATTTTTGTAAGTTTCCTGTTAGCTATCTCAGTTTCTTTTTGGAGCGCATATGCGTTAATTGTTTTACTTGCTATTCCTCTGGGCTACAAGATGGTTGGAACAGTTAAAGGTGCCCACGATGTTGCAAGTTGGGGCTTAGCGTTACGACAGATGAGCCTCCTGCAAATTGTGTTGGGTGCTTTATTGGTTATCAGTCTTGTAATAAACAGCTAGTTTTGTTTTTGAGCAATTAGGAGCTGTGCGATTCCGCCTGTCAGTCTTATTTTTTGCACCTCTGAAAAGCCTGAATTTTTTAACAGCTTGTGAAGTTCATTTTCAGATGGAAGATATACAACCGAGCGGGGTAAATATCGATAAGCCTCTTTATCAGAAAATATTTTTCCGATAAATGGCACTATTTTACTGAAGTAGAAAGAATGACCTATACGCATGAGCTTATTTTCTGGTTGGTCGACTTCCAGGATTGCTAGTTGAGACCCGGGTTTCAGAACCCTTGAAACTTCACTTAGAAATGGTTTTATATCAACGAAATTTCTGAGTGCAAAACCACACGTCGCTCCATCCAAGGAAGAGTTCTTTAATGGGATTTTCAGAGCATCAGCGTTAATTAACGGTGCGATTGAATTAAAAGAAATAAGCATCCCGCGCGAGAAATCAAGTCCGATTGGCTCCGCGCCAGCCTTTTGCAAAGCACGACATAGGTCACCTGTTCCACAAGCGACGTCGAGAATTATGCTTCCTGAAGCTGGTTTTAGTTGCTTAATGGTTTCTTTTCGCCAAACGACATCCAATCTAAAAGTTATCAGACGATTCAAAAAGTCGTATTTAGGAGCAATCCGATCAAACATTTTCTTTACCGTCATTTCTTTTTCGGAAAGTTTGGGTAGGGGATCCTGTCGTCTATTTTGTCTCATTTAATTGAACCAGATTTTCTGATACTCGCGGCTAAGAGGATGAATGAGAAGAGCTAAGAGAGCGACAGGAAATATTAGTGAAAATATCATTTCTACCCCACCTATTTGGGAAGCGATACGCAACAATACAGAACTGATCGAAGTCACTACACCCAGTTTCCAGGCGATTTTTTTGTCATTGGCTATTCCGTATCCAGCTAAGAGCATACCTACTCCGATCAATGCAAAAAATGTGCCCCTAGCTATATTGAAGACACCCTCCATATAAAGTAGAACGTTTCCCAAAACAAGCGTTTGAGTTTGATATCTGTTTATCCAGCGTCGAGATTGCAACATTTGTCCTTTGGTTATGAATTCACTAAATAGACATTTCGTAGACTATTCTTTAGAAGAAACATCTTTGCGTATTATTCGTTGAAAGCATCTATTGGTTGACGAATGTTGAAAACCAATAGAATCATAGATTTTCAAAGCAGGAAAATTATCTGATTCAACATATAAAAATACTTCGCGAATCTTTTGGGTTGACAGCCACTCCAAGCCGGACAAGGCTAGTTCACGTCCCACGCCGTCACCTTGGAAAACAGGGTCAACAGCTATTACAAATATTTCACCTCGTAACTGTTTGGATTTCTTACAGCAGGAGCAATGCTCCCCATGAAGTTTCATCCAACAGAACCCTTTAACAATTTGGTTATCCTCCAAAATTCTGAACCCATCATCAATGTGCCAGGCTTCTGATTGTGTTGAACTCAAGCGATCCTCTGTCATGTCGCGTTGTTCAGGGTGCCAATCAAAAGCAGAATTATTGATTCGAATAACCTCGTTAACATCGGCGGAAGTGAATTCACGTGTCCTTATTTGAGAGGGAATAGCTGGAAGAGCACGCGACAAAATTTTTAAATCACGAAAGGGTACATAACCAGCAGAAATAGGTACAGAGTCGAGCTCATCGTTTGCATTTTCTACCCAATACTCTATATTTCCACCACCAGATATTGAGACAGTTTGAGCTGCGGCTTCCAACATTCGCTGGGAGCGTTCTCTGCTGCCTTCAGCAACATTTATCTCGAGAAGCCAAGTATTAATTTGTGTTTCGGTTTCTCCGACGTTCTTTTTTGTCAAGGTTGCAGTGTCTGTTCCGTCAGAAACAAGTAGTTGTTCCATTAAACAGAATGCTACTGGAGAGAATGAAAGACGCTACGGTTTGGGTATGGGGACACCAAGATCGCCTAAAGGGAGGGCACGTGAGACGAATAAGAGACTGGGATTTGAGTACCCAGACGCTAAATGCGAATTAGATCACAAGAACCCATTTGAACTATTAGCTGCAACTATTTTGTCCGCGCAATGCACTGATAAGAGAGTGAATATGGTTACCCCAAACCTTTTTCGTGAATATCCTGATGCAGAATCTTTGTCAGAAGCTAGTGAGGTGAGAGTTCAGGAGCTTGTTAGATCAACAGGTTTCTACGTAAACAAAACTAAAAGCCTTTTAGGAATGGCGCAAGCTTTAGTTGATAATCACAACGGTTCAGTACCATCTTCAATGAAAGAACTAACTGCATTGCCTGGTGTCGGTAGGAAAACAGCAAACGTAGTAAGAAGT
>CEOQ01215545.1_pt1 | contig 11450 bp, 9 predicted proteins | sample 361351 | NCBI WGS metagenome assembly CEOQ01 (sample SAMEA2619907, study PRJEB7988) | marine metagenome | biome: marine biome (ENVO:00000447); feature: deep chlorophyll maximum layer (ENVO:xxxxxxxx); material: "saline water (ENVO:00002010), including plankton (ENVO:xxxxxxxx)" | depth 60 m | reverse complement strand
GATCGTTTCAGGGAATAGATATCGGTGGGGAAGGTACTGGGTTCAAACTGATGCAGCCATAAACAGCGGCAACTCGGGTGGCCCACTTATCAACCTAGATACTGGCAAGGTTATTGGCATTAATTCGGCAACCTACTCCAAGCGAATGAGCGAAGGACTCGGCTTTGCCGTACACATGATTCGGGCGTGCCGTGTTTTGGAACTTTTGAAAAATGGAATTGACCCCTCCCCGCCTTATATTCCAGTCAGCTTCACCCAAGCTGATAACAAATTGGACCAATTGAAAGTCGCAGCGGTATACGAAAAACAACCACATTTGTGGCCCCTAGAACCCAATGACACCGTGTTGGCTTTAGTAGGCTTTGAAAACAATCCATTTGTACACCAGTCTGACCTAATCCACGCTTTGCGGGGACAAAATGGTCAAGTTGAACTTTTGGTGGAAAGACTCGGACTTAGACAAACCTTTATCATTACAGCCCGTCCCCGCCCAAATCTCTTAGACAAGCTTGGAGTACATGTATCGGGCATTATCTTTGGATCCGAGTCTTTAAGGGATGATGAAATTACAAACCCTGATAATTTGCTTTTCATTCAAAATGTCGCCCAAGCCTCTATCGGCGACCTAGCCGATATAAAACCCTACGGCTACCTGCAATCCGTCAATGGAAAAACGTTTTCCGAGAGCGTTAAACTCTGCAACTATTTAAGAGAACTACAAATAAAGAGGAGTAAAGCAACTATCGTAACACGATATATTGGTTGGGATTATCGTTCTAGACTCCGTTATCACTCTTATGAGATTCCCATCCGCGACGTACAGCTGGTGGGGGTCCGTGCCCCGGAAAACTGTGGGTAAAAAATTAAGATCTGTGGGGAGAAAATGCGTTTTTCTATTCGAACTCAGAGCATTCATCAATGTAGAAGAAATAGCATCTGATTCTTTTGAAGGAATAAAAATTGGCAGATAGTGTTTTAATTGTTGGTGGAAGTCGGGGAATTGGACTAGGCCTGGTTAAAATTTTTGCGAATCAGGGTTGGGAAGTTCATACAACAGTCCGAGACGATAAAGGCAAGGAAAGAGTTTCCCAAATCGGAGGCAATATATCTATCCACCAGCTGGATGTCAGAAATAAGCGAATGACAAGCCAGGTTGCCAAGAAACTACAAAGCAAAGCCCTTGATGTCTTACTGCATAATGCGGGGGTTTATGGAAACGGCATACCGGAATCAGAGGTCCTCCAAATCAATTCAGTTGCCCCCTTTGAAGTTGTGGCAGCCTTTTTGCATTCAGTGCTGCGGAGCACCCACAAAAAGATAGCTATCCTAACTAGTCAAATGGGCGCACGAAATGGAGGGAAAACCCCAACTGGCACTTACGGAAAGTCCAAATGTCTTCTTAATGATACGTTTCGGGAACGCGAGACCCAGTGGCGAGCTTTGGGTGCCATATCGATAGTCATCCATCCGGGTTGGGTTGCTACAGACATGGGGGGAACCTCTGCACCCGTATCAGTAACGGACAGTGCAGCGGGCATATATAAAACATTGGAAAACTTAAAACCCAATAGAAGCGGTTCTTTCCTTACATGGGAGGGCAATCCGCATCCTTGGTAGGATTATTAAACAGCTCTTAAAGAAAACATTCAGTATAACCGGAAATATCGGTGTATTATGTAAACCAAATGACAGAATTATTACCAATTATAAGCGCCTTTCTCAGTGGCTGTGCATTTGGAGCCTGTATTCTCTGGTTAGCACACCGTGCCGTAGCCCTGGAAAGGTCAAAGGCCCATATATCTCAAACCGAAGCACTCACATCACTTCGAGGAGAAATTGAAGAGCGTCTCCAGACACTGGCTGGTTCTGCCCTAGAAAATAGCCAAAAATCTTTTCTCGAGCTAGCTAAGGCTCAATTCGATGCCAATCAAAAAGTCCTCCGCATGGAAAACGATAAAAAAGAAGAAGCTATCAAAAGCTTGCTTCGGCCCATGTCCGAAACTCTAAAGGAGTACAGGGAAAATCTTGCTGCCATTGAGGCAAAACGACAGGAAGCCTATGGCAATATCAGTCAAGAACTCCAAAATGTTGTTAAAACCCAGGCGGGCGTCCGAGACGAAACAAAAAACTTAGTTAATGCCCTCCGAGCAAACCCAAAAACCCGCGGAAGATGGGGCGAAGAAACACTCAGAAACGTCATGGAATTATCGGGCATGGCTCAATACTGCGACTTCAATCTCGAACAATCCTTCAACACAGAAGATGGAAAACTTCGCCCAGATGTAATTATTAGGTTGCCCGGAGGGCGGCACCTGGTGGTTGATGCAAAAACATCCACGTCAGCTTATATGGATGCTATAGAATCTACAGATGACGATCATAAGGAGAGCCATCTCTCCAATCACGCCAACCAGATCCGGCAGCACATGAAACAACTCTCAGGGAAAAGCTATTGGGATGGCCTAACGGTATCGCCTGATTTCGTAGTAATGTTTATTCCTGGCGATAATTTTTTCTCTGCAGCTATAGAACGTGATCCTAACTTGTTTGAGGACGCCATAAAAGGCAGAGTGCTAATCACCACTCCTACTACCCTGATCGCCCTAGCAAAAGCCGTTGCATACGGCTGGAGACAGGAAAAAGTTGCTGATAATTACACTCGCATTGCTGAATTAGGGGGGGAGCTATACAAAAGAACTAGGACCCTGGGAACACACCTCAATAATCTTGCTAAAACCCTCAACACTACTGTTCTGCGATTTAACGAATTAGTAGGAAGCATGGAGAATAACGTCCTGCCGCATGCAAGAAAATTTGAAGAGTTGGAAATACAAGGAAGTGAGCAACAAATAGAGAAAACGGAACCGGTTGAGCTGGCTATACGAGAACCAAGAAAAGATCGTGATCTTCTTTTTGACAAATCAGGATCTCAATAACCGGAGTTTCATAAAACTGTGAGAATTCTCGACAATCAAAGGATGGCGCCCATTTTTCTTGAGTTAACAGCTCTAAACCAACCCCATCTCTTTAGGCCGAGCTTCCAAAAACTTCCTAACTTCTCCCAGAAATCCCTCATTGCCCTTATTCTCCCCTGCTAAAAGGTCTTCTACTTCAGATAATGCAGCAGGTATGGTGGTCCACGGCAGTCCCGAACCCTCGTTCAAAAGACGAGCTTTTAGCCAGTCATTCATTTCGCTAACCTGATGGGTGGAAAGCTGTCCCGGGCAATCAAAAAATAAGAGCCGATGCCCCAATTCTCTCAATCTAGGGTCAGACAACGTCTCCAGTAGACTAAGACGCTTTCCCAAAGTGGCTTCATGAAATTCCTCGAGAACACCCTGGTCCTCCCAACTGACAAAGCCGTCATAAATTTGCAACTCGACGTGGGGAGACCTTTCTTGACCAACAAATCTCTGCGAAAGAGCTTCGCCGACACGGGCCTGGAATTTCCGATCACTCCGAATAACGTCAGCCCGACGACCCCGCTCCTTCTCAGAAACTGATTTTAATTTTACGTTATCAGGCGCCATTCCAGTAGGCATCATGATTGGAAGCTTATTAGCGGTTAAGACCCGTATCACCTTCGGACTCTTCCCCAAGACCTTGATGAGTTCTTCCACGGATAACGAGATATAGTCAACAGGATCAAATTCGAGATCAAATACCGCCAACTGACTATCATAGTCGGGGTTGCGTCCACAATATGTGACTACCCATGAATACATACGTCCAAAATAGCGCTCACTGAGCGAGAAGTGTTCTTCCCGCATCGCATACTTCACTACGTTATTCTTATTAGTGGCGTCGCTCATAGCCGTCCAAACATCTGGCGCCATATTTTTTGCCAACTTAGCAACATGAATTGTTGCCTCAACATCAGCCATCGCCTCATGGGCATCCTTATGATCGAAGCCATTGATAGGAGCCAGTTTATCCAACCTAAAGGTCTCCCTGTCCCGATCATCTATAGGAATGGCTAAGGTATTTGGCCTATACATGTGAACCGAATGGGCAATGCGCATGACATCCGACCGGGAATTACCATTTGTATTAGTTAAATACAAAGGCTGCAGTGTCTGGAAAAATGCTTGCCGCAGCAGTTCCTCATCAAACCCAATGGAATTATATCCAACAAAAATGGCTGGACTCCACTCCATAAGCTTTTGTCGAACCTCCTGAATTGCCTCGTAATGGCTGGGCAGGCTCTCATCCAATAGAATGTCTGGAGTAATCCCGGTCACGAGCAGCGCTGCCGGGGACGGAACTATGTGGGGAAGCAACCTGCAGCGTATCTGAAAACGGTCAACTTCATTCAAGTGATCATCAGTTTTAATGGCGGCAAACTGCAAAATTTGGGCGAAGGCTGTTGAGACACCCGTGGTCTCCGTATCATAGAAAACATATGGCATTTACCCTAAACGCCTCCATTTCATATAAACTTTCATCCAGTCCCTTTTTGCAATGGGAAAAGCCCAACCCTCATTGCATCTCAATCAGATTAAAACTAATCTCCTTCAGAACATTTCGGTTGGCCGAAAATTTGATATGGGTAATGGGAATTTCTGTTTTATTCCAAGTCGCATCAACCGCATGCCAAACTTCATTTACTAACACTTCATTCCACGCATGCAATCCAAATTCCTTATCCGAAAAATGCACTAAACCTCTTACCTCACGTGCGGGTATCCTGGCGGCTCTGGCCATTGTGTTAAAAAGCAAAGCGTGCTCTGAACAATCACCTCGACGCTTTTGAATAATCTCAAAAACATTTAGAGAATTCGCTGATAAGTCATCTACAATAAACCGATCTACATAACTCACCAATTTCTCTATTTTCTCCCATTCACTGCTTGCTCCGCCCAATGCGTCGGCTACCATTTTTTGAATTACATTACTTTCTATTGGATAGTTAGCAGTCTCAGAAAGATTTTGCACCCGCTCCACAGCATTTGCAATTTCTGGACTCCCTACATCTTTCCCTAACAAAAGATACGTCTGATCTCCCTCATAGATAATCTGCTGCTGATATCCGGAATAAATACCTCCTTTGTAATTACCAACAATTCGAATTTTTATCCAATCCAACGACCCGGCAGAAGGCAAAGACCTGTCTATCTGGACAATAGAATCCTGGAAACTAGCCCCTCCGAAAGACAACCCTTCCCTTGCAATTGTTTCTTCCTCCAAAACCGCATATCCGGTTGCCTCAACGTATCTCAAAGGCAATCCCCTCGTTGTAAGAAAGGCCTCAAACGAGCTTCTTGTTGCACTCTGCTTCGTCTTAACTCGATAAAAATCTAGTGGCAGTCCTTCTCGAAAACTCGTTCCAATCTCAGTTATGATATCTGTCTCAACTGAAACCTTAAAAGTGTCAGGATCGTAGTATTGATACTCTATCTCATCGCCGACCTTCCAGTCTGAATACTTCCTCAATAACAGTACCGGTGCATATATATCGTGCAAGGAGAGGGAAAATCCTTCAACATCAAAATTGAAGCTCTCCTCACCATGGTCGACTTCCACAAAAATATTCCCACTGTCCACAATGGCCGAGGTCTTCCGTATTTCATCACCAAATTGGGTCACCGATTCTATTCTGCTAAGGACAAAGCTATTCCTAATATCAAAGTACTCCTTAGTACTCTGTCTTATAATAATTCTTTCCTCGTAACGCCTACCACCATCTTCAATTTGATCTAAAAACCATATCTCACTTGCTTCTTCAAAAACCCAATAATCTCCTTTGCGGTATTCATTCCCATTCCACCAACCATACTTCTCATCATCAGTTGAATAGAGACCGAACCAGAGATTATTATAGATAGGATCGGCTACGTACTGACGCACATCGGCGTCAGTCAGTGTTTGGGCATTGGAAGCACCAACTCCAGATAAAATTAAAGCACCAAAAAGAACCGCAAGTACCGCCAATCTCATAGTTTTATGACCTTACCAACACTCAAAGGATCCCATTTTTCCGAGGGCTAGTCAGCCGCCTTTATAAACCAGAAAACTACAGCATAGTGCAATCAACTGTTAGTTGATAGTTAGTCCTACTAAGAGTTACGATGGAAGGCTAGCAAATGATTGTTTTACTTAGCCCAACGCTCAAAATCAGACTCATCCTGAGTAGCACCTTTCTCCTGGAAAACATCGTTAATTGGGCCAGGCCTTGTCGCCAAAGATGAAACTTCTTCTTTGATAGTTTGGTTAGACAAATTGTTGTTTGTATCCACGTGGGAGGGACCATCCAGCTCCGCATCTCCCCCCTCCATATCTGCAGCACTTCTACTTCCAACTTTGGAATGCGAACCATCCACCGGAACAGACTCAGACACCGCTGGCAAAGTATGGTCTGGCTCTCCTGACGTAGCGCTGCCTAACTCTACTATGGAACCGATAATGATAGCGTAAGTGTATGCTAATAATATTTCTAGCATGGTCATTACTCTCCTGATATTTGCATTGGACTCTCGACAATTCCAGAATTAGATCCTTGGGATGAGAGAACAGACGTTTCTCGTGGCTCAGGTTGTTTATTGCAAAGGTCTCCTAAATCCCTTTCACTCTCCATTGGTACAGTCATCTTGGAGGCGTTTGAATCTAGACATTTTCCCCTTATCTTTCCCCCTAACTCAACCCGGATACTTCCATAGGACAATTCTCCTGATAAGCAGCCAGTCGACCGAACCAAAATCTTGTCCTTTACAGTAGCCGTACCTGAGAACTCGCCACCAATGTCCGCAACCTCACAAACAAACGATCCCTTCAACTGCCCACTTGGCTCTATAACCAATCGGTCACATTCAATCTCAGCCTCGACCTCCCCTTTAATTTCAATAGCCCGGCACGCTTTTATGGCCCCCTTTAAGACAACCCCATGTCCTACTATAAGTTCGCCTGCCAATTCCGAAACAGGGCCCTCAGCACCCTCTCTTTGCTGTACAGGGCCAGTGTCTCGTAAATTCTCTAAGGCTTTTTTCTGACGCAAGTCCGTCGGTGGGTATGAAGCATTTCGATTGCTACCCGACGACGAGCGCACGGCAGACTGAGTTAATTTTGGCTCTGAGATAAAGTCTTTTAAGCTACCTGATAAGTTCTTCATTCACGTTCCAATCTATCTCTCTCTTTGGAGGGACGGCAGGGCACAAGTCCAATTTCCAGCATACCCCTTTTCTCCCGCCCCTCCGCCGGGGAGGTTTGTAATCCGCAGCATTGGCTCGTTAAACTGGAAATACTGCAGAACAAGGCACGGCAACAAACTTCCATCCAAAAATGTCAGAAATCCGGCAACAAGGTGGATTTTTAAGGGCTGTGAAGACAGACAAATTATCTACGAACCCTGGAGAGCTTAAACTCTTCAGTCATTGCTTAATTTAGAAATTAAAGAACATCGCTAGTAAGTGTCTAGAAAGTGTTCAGGCACTAATCGATATTTCTCGTCCTCTAAATTCGATATCCGTAGGCCCAACAGATTCTTTCCATCTATATCCGTCCCCATATTCCGCCTGAATCTGATCAAAGTCTTCATCTATTAGCTTAAATTTTTTCACAATTCTTTTCTTATGAGTATCGATGGCCTGATCTTGGATAGCATATCCCTCACCATAGATATGGCTAATAATTTGATCACGGGTACGAACTATGCCAGCCCGCCGCGCCAAAAACCAAACTATCTTAAATTCACTTTTTGTAAGACGCGGAACAACATCCCCCTTCCAAAAACATTGCCTGCGATCAATATCTACCTCCAACTGCCCCTCGGTAAAACCTTTGATGCCGTTCGATGATTCCAAAATCGGCTTCTTTATTCTGGCATTAACACGGGCAAGAAGAACCTCATTTTTGCAAGGCTTACGAATAAAATCATCAGCCCCGAGGTCTAAGCCCGATGCCTCAAGAAAATCTTCGTGCCTGGCGGTCAAGAAAATGACAGAAAGAGATGGTATCGCTTCCTTTAATTTTTGGAACAGCTTAAACCCTGAAATATCAGGCATACATAGATCTAAGATGACAAGATCTATGGAATTCCGTCTAATTCCATGAAAAGCTTGCTCAGCGTTACTAAAAATATCCACAAAAAAGCCTTCAGATTTCAACATATATTCTAGAGACTCCAATAGATTTTTGTCATCATCCACTATCGCAATTCTATGCACCATCATGCCCTCACTATGTTCCATCAGCCACACAGACTGAACTCAAATGGTGGCAACAAAATGTCGCAGTCGATTAGGAAAGACACAAAAAGGCCATACTCTCACCATGCTAACAACAAAATGAGATGTTCCCTTGTCAGCTGAAATAATGGGAGCATAGCTTATGTCTCAAATACCACTACCAAACCAAGAAAGTGACTGGACCTACCTCTTACTTTGTGTAGCCACTTATATAAGTGTATTCATTGGCCTAATATTTGTCATACCGAGGTTTTCAGAGCTGGTTTTATGGGCTTTTGGTTTAATGCCATAAACCCGCCGTTTGGACCAATAAAATCCTATACCTCCGTATCCTGACTCTCCGACACGATACGCTGCCGCGATTGCCAAACTACAAACAAAAATAAGCGCGGGAAGCAATTCCCGGAAAACCCTGACACTGCCTTAGAGCTTCTTGGTATCAAACTGGAGAGTCCCTCTGGGAGGCCGAAAACCCTTTACGTGCAATGCACATCAAATTACAGAAGATGCCATTGGTTTTGCTAAAGTCGATCTAAACCATCTTATCATAGGATTGAAGGTACTAATATCGACCTCTGGTTGGATTACATCGAAAAGTTTGCCGCCGAAGTTATGCCACTAGCCCAGAAAAACGCTCAAAAAAGCAATTCAATTACTTAACTCCTACCAATTTTTATAAAATTGGACTTTCTTATGGTCTTTTTAATGCGGCCCTATAGACTAGACGAGTACAATGACTAAACTACGTACCATGTGAATATAAGGTTTTAAGAGAGGCTCATAATACAATGACAAATCACGGCATGGCACAACTGACAGACCTTCAACGAGAACAGTGGAGTGTCGATGGTTATATTACGATTGAAGGCGCTTTGAGCCCGGAGGAGGTTGAGTTTTTCAGTGGGGAAGTCGACCGAATCCGCATGCTGCCTGGTTGGGAACCTGGCCGAGGAGAGGTCCCTCGTGGCCATTATGCATGGGTGGATCACGCAAATCCTGAACCTGAATCCTTCATGGATCGGCGCGACCTCTTGCCATATCATCAGGCGTTTATCGATCTGATCGATCGACCCAATGTGTTTGACCTCATTGTCGATATTATGGGCCCAGACCTGCAGTTCTCCATGTCACAAGCCATTGTGCGGGGCGGGAAAGACGGGTTCCCCGGATATACCCATACGGATGGCGGGCCAGGACAACGAAGAGTGCGGGTCACAGAGACAAGCGCTCCAATAGCCCTGAAGGTTATGTATCTACTCACAGATGTTGACGGCCCTGATAGCGGGAACTTTACTGTGTATCCAGGAAGCCATATGCGGTCCTTTCCAATTGATGGAGACCGCATACCGCACCCACATGGGCCTGGGGCAGTGCAATTGACAGGAAAAGCCGGTGATGCCTACCTATTCTCTCACTCCCTTTGGCATGGGCCAGCTCCCAATAACACGGACAATGGTCGGAAGACAATATTGTACAACTATTCTCAGATGTTTGTTCGATGGTATGATTATGGCGGTGTACCAGGGGAAATTTTATCTAAATGCACACCTCGCCAAAAACGGCTGCTTGGTGATCTAGGACATGATTTCCGGCCAGGAGACTATTTTTATGTGCCAGAGGACCAAGAGGCGGTAATTTACCAAAATCCCGAAATAGGTAATTCGGCGTTTTTCCCGGGAGGAGTAACTTCCAGCTGGTCAGCCGATACATAAAATTTGAACTGCCACTTCGAAGCCAGCCTCGAGATTCCACATTACCTGTGAGATAACGAGGCTGGCTTTTGTGGAATCGGGATAATCCCTTTAGTTTAAGCTATACAACCTTATAAATCACATGGATTGACTATGACTACCCTCAGTAATCACCAAGTCTTATTAGCGGCTAGACCAGTCGGCCTGCCAAAAGATTCTGACTGGAACATCATTGAAACAGATACTCCAGAGTTAAAAACCGGAGAAATCTTGGTAAAAAATAAATTTATCTCGGTAGACCCTGCCATGCGAGGATGGATGAATGATCGCGCCACCTACGTGCCCCCAATCCCCCTAAAATCTGTCATGCGGGCCCTGACAGTTGGAGAGGTTGTACAAAGCAAAAGTCCAACATTCTCCAAAGGAGATGAAGTAGCAGGCCTAGGAGGAGTGCAGAATTTTTGCATCGCCGAGGCCAGAAATTGGGAGAAAATTGACACTTCAATTGCTCCTCTTCCGATGTGGCTCGATACTTTGGGCATCGCTGGACTGACGGCCTATTGTGGTTTGCTAGAAATCGGCCAACCAAAAACGGGCGATACCGTTTTGGTTTCGGGTGCAGCAGGATCTGTAGGCAGCCACGTGGGCCAAATTGCCAAAATAAAAGGATGTAGGGTTGTGGGTATCGCCGGCGGACCCGACAAGTGTAAGCACATTATAGACACACTTCATTTTGACGATGCAATCGATTATAAAACCGAAGCCCTTCGAGATGGGCTAAAACGCACATGCTCCAATGGAATAGATGTATTTTTTGACAACGTGGGGGGCGAGACGTTGAACTTAGCTCTTGGGCGGATCAATGTTGGAGCAAGAGTTGTGATTTGCGGGGCGATTTCTCAATACAATGTAACTGAATCTCCAACCGGCCCTGCCGCATATATTAATCTTTTGGGGCGCAGGAGTCGGATGGAAGGGTTTATTTATTTTGATTTTAAGAATAAGTGGCCCTCCATGCAAAAGGACCTTGCTTCTTGGCACTCTTCTGGAAAAATTCAAACTCAACATGATGTAGCTCACGGAAATGTGTCTATATTTCCTAAAACGCTTCTGAGGCTGTTCCAAGGAGATAATTTCGGGAAACTAATGATAGAACTCTCGCACTGAGAATTCTTCGGACAACAGCTTAATTTATGCGTAAGATAAAAACCCAACCTGCGCCACCCTCACCCCTTGAGGGACACAACCCAGAAAGCTGAGAAAAATGGCTAATCGTTACAACTGCAACAAATGTCCAGCCTATTGTTGTTCTTACTCGGAAATTGTCGTTACCAAATCAGATATTAAAAGGCTGGCCAAACACTTTGCTATTTCTACCGATAGAGCCCAAAAAAAATTCACCAAAAAGGGTGAAACCAAGGGGGAGAGGATCCTTAGGCACCAATTAGACCCCCACTTTACTACCATATGCCGCTTTTTAGACACGGAAAGCCGAAATTGCACAATATATACGGCTCGGCCCAAAATATGCCGCGAATTTCCTGGGAAAGGCAGATGTGGGTATTACGATTTTCTTACC
>CEOQ01294224.1_pt1 | contig 11466 bp, 5 predicted proteins | sample 361351 | NCBI WGS metagenome assembly CEOQ01 (sample SAMEA2619907, study PRJEB7988) | marine metagenome | biome: marine biome (ENVO:00000447); feature: deep chlorophyll maximum layer (ENVO:xxxxxxxx); material: "saline water (ENVO:00002010), including plankton (ENVO:xxxxxxxx)" | depth 60 m | reverse complement strand
TCATCGGGTGATGCCACGGTGTATTCCCCACAGGGATCAAACATATCGCTCCTTCCGGCCCCTTCGGGTGGGACCTACCGGCATATCTACATCCCGGCCCCTTCTAACCTGTCTAGTGACTCGGATACGGTTGACGGAGTGTCAGGGTGGGAGGAATTTATCGTTGTGGACGCGGCGAAAAAGATGCTCCAGAAGGAAGAGTCATCTACAGCCGCCATCGAGCGCGATCTGGAGCGTATTCGTGCCCGCATTGAGGAGATGGTTCAAAACAGAGCATGGTCAACTCCGCGCCGGGTTGTTGATGTTCGGGGCGCGGGTTCGAGGCCGGGTGACTGGTGGAGGCGTGCGGACACATTATGAAGAAAGTAGCGAAAATATGGTCACAAAAAGCGGATCTAACCCAGGCCGTTGAACCTGTTGTAGACCGCTTTAATGAGATGGTTGATGTTCCTATCCTTCAGGGCAGGCTCTTGGAGGATATAAGTGTCAAGGAAGGCACGACAGCAAGGATCCGTCATGGTTTAGGTAGGAAGTTGCGCGGGTGGGTTGTCGTTCGTCGAAATGCAACGGCGGGGGTCTTCTCCGATCAGCAGGTCGATAACAAAAAAGAGGATCAGGAGCTGTGGCTTATGTTGACTACAGGATCAACGACCGCCACATACACAGTAAGCCTATGGGTTTTTTAGGAGGGCATAGATGCCAGGAGTAGCAATTACGAGCACATTACCGACAGTGGGATCAACCGTTGGCCCTACCTGGGCATCAGACCTGATCTCGTGGTGCAACGAGGTAGAGGCGGACCTGGAGGCGGCGGTCGTTCCGAGTGAGATTACGGTAAACCAGGATTTCGCGTTTAGTAACTATAAGGCGACGGGTCTGGGTGGTGTTAGGTTTACACCAAACACAAGTGGGGCATCATCCGGCGCATCGAACTCCTCTATGCTGGAAGTGGCAGGTGATGACCTGTACTTTGTTGATGCGAACGGTACATCTATCCAGATCACCTCTGGCGGTGCGGTGAATGTTTTATCGACGGGCGGAATTGGCGGAGATTATCCCTCGTCGGCCGCCTCTGTTACCTACTCCAACTCGAATGACTTGTATACCTTCTCTGATGATGCAACCCCAGCAAAACCCGCAAAAATGAATTGTGGCCAGATCCAGTTAAGGTATGAGAGCGCATCTTCTAATGCGGTTACGATAAAAGCCCCCTCTGGCGTTGCAACATACAACATAATTATGCCGACAGATAAGGGGACGGGTAATCAGGTGATTGCCGGAACTACAGCCGGAAGTGACTTAACCCTCGCGCCTACCAGTACAGTGACGGGGCAGATAAGTTTTACCGGCGGTATTATTGTGAAGGGTTCAAGCCCTGGTAACACAGCGATTACACACTTTGAGGAACAGGGAACATCATGGCCCACCGGGGCCTCGACCACCGGTCTGGGCTGGACTCCAGTCATTGAGATTGACACGCTTTCAGCAAGTGACCTGATCTATGATCAGCGGGTTGGGCTTATTCAGAAGATTGGCCAATGGGTCACAGTAACGTGCAATATCGAGTTTTATCAAAACTCTGGGAGCACCCTAACCGATAAGTCTTTTAAAGTAACCGGGCTTCCATACCGGGCAGATTCGGGCGGGGTAGCTGGGCTAAATAGCTATATTATCGGAATGGGCTCATGTGCGGCGTTTCCTCACAGTGACACGATTACAACACCTGGGTCGGGTGGCATTTCGCATGCCGTGGTCCCCGTGATCTTTGCATACGATAACCAGGTGCATTTCATGAAGGGCGCAATGCAGTACGGCCAGGGGGCATCAGCTAGAAACGATTACCCAGCATCTCCGGCGGCTGGCGCAACAAACGCGCTTCCGGTGACGATTGACAGCGGTACGGCCTACAGGACCAACGTGGCCTTCACTATAACCTATAAGGCGAATGCGTGATCCATGGCAATGAAGTGGCAAAATATTTCGTTACCGATAGGCCAGGGGCTGGATACTAAAACAGACCCCAAGGCACTGCCACCGACGAAACTCGCCAACCTGGAGAACGGGGTGTTTACGAAGGGCGGTTCTATTGTAAAGAGAAACGGGTACACCAAGATGTCTAATGACATTATGGCCTCCACATCAGCCCCGACTTCCGCCCGTGCGCTTCATACAGTTGACAATGAACTCTTACTCGTAGATGACGAGCGGTTGATGAGTTACGCCCCTGCCGAAGAGAAGTGGGTAGATCGCGGCCGGTTTAAATCGGTGGTTATTGACACGGAGACGGTTGCGGAAACCGACGAAAAGCAGGGGCTCGCAGATTGCGCCACAGTTGACGGGGTGACGGTTTACGCATGGGAACAGAACAATTCCGCGATAAACATCGCAATCCTCAACGAGGATACAGGCACAGTCTATTTTGATGGGGTCTTCCATGCAAGCATGGGTCGCCCGAGGGTAATAGCGGCCGGGTCGTTTATTCATGTCTATGGTATCCGTGACGGCCTGATTGTAAGGACGATTATTTCTCCGGCAAATGTCGAGAAGGTAATAAGGGACGGTTTCACCCAGACAACTATAGTTTCAGATCTGGATATGACCCCCTACTTTTACGACGTATGTGCGAGCGGGGATTCTGTGTATGTTGCCTACCGCACAACCCACGGAAGCCTACAGCTAAAGATCGGGCGCTACACATCAGCAGGTGTGTCGGTCAGTGACCAGGATTTTGTGGAAGACCCGGCCAATGCGTTGACAGTTACGGCGGAGCCCAATACCGGGAATGTTGTTATGGTGTGGCACAACGACAGTGAGGGGGTTAAGTCGATGATTATCGAAGGGGCGACCCTTCAGACGCTCTTTCTTGAGGTGCTAGATCCCGTTGCCACGGCCCCGGATGTTGTAAACATTGCGTGTGCATTCAAGCGCGACCCATTTGAACGGCCGTTTGTGCGTGTTCTTGATCTCCTGGCGAGTGATGGCCGGTATGCGTCAATAACAACAGGCACGACCACCGATGCGTTGGCGATCTATGATGACATAACCATTGAATGCTGGGTAAAATTTAAATCCCTTCCAACCAGCGGCAACAAAATGACATTTGTCGCAAGGGATGAAAACGGGACAGGGACCAAAGGGTATTATTTTCGCTATGTAGACGGATCCCCGGATACACTACAGTTTGGTTGCCGCGACTCGGCCGGTAATTACGTGACGGCCTCCACTAGCTTCACGGCAGTTGTTGGGACGTGGTATCACCTGGCGGTTGTCCACGACAAGTCAGCCGGGGATGTTCAGTTTTACAAAGACGGTGCTGCGTTGGGTTCGCTAATTACAGGTCTAGCAACAACAACATCCGAGGCATCAGCGGCCGACTTTCGCATCGGAAGCGAGAATGGAACACACACTAATTACTTTGACGGACAGATATCCGAAGTAAGGGTGTGGGATGTCGAGCGAACAGCCGCCGAAATCTTAGACAACGCTTACAAGGAAATAACAACAACGCAGACAAACCTAAAGGGGTACTGGCGCTTAAACGGGGACTTCACGGACAGCTCTGGCAATAACATGACCCTAACGAATAATACCAGCCTATCTCCAATAGAGAAGGCGTTTGTCGATGGTGTTACGGCCGACTTTCCAACTACCCTGTTTACGGCAGCGGAAACGGAGCAACTTGCCGAAGACTATCCCCTACATGTATTTTACGAAACAAACGTATCAGATGATTACAATCACTTTGTACGGATGGCGGTATTTACAAACCTGGGGACCGTGTTGACGGGTGTCCCTTTTAAGATTCACGCTGGTCTGGCATCGAAAGCATGGTCAGATGCGAATGACGTGCATGTTAATTTAGTACATGCCTCAACGCTCCAGACAACATATTACACATATATGGATGACGGGACGCTTATCGCTAAGATGGAGCCCGGAATGGCGCGTGGCCTGGTGACAGAGAAGCACCTTCCAGGTGTGCAGGATCTGGGTGGCGGTGTCCATCAGTGGGTGGGTGGGTACCGGAAGCGCATCGATACGACGGATGCGGATCTAGCAGGAACTGCCACGAGTACGTTAGTGGCAATCTATGAAGCGCCGGGGCTCAAGAGGTTTCGCATGAAACATCAGTCTCCCCAGGCGCATGAAATGGTCCAGGTTGGGAGAACGGCTTACTTCAATGGCGGGCAGGTTTGGCAGTATGACGGAAAGCAGGTTGTGGAGGCGGGTCTTCATAACTATCCGGAGGACTTCTCCGTAGTTGTTGGCGGATCTGGCGGGGCCTTGGAGTATGGCGGCAGCAACAAAACCTATTTTTACAAAGTGTATCTGTGCTGGACAAACGCAAACGGCGAGAAGGAGCGGTCAACGACCGCCGCATCAATCAAGACCAACACCACCGGGGCGAATCAAGAGGCAACTCTAACGATTCAGACAATCGAGCACACGAACAAGACGAATACTTATTTTGAGGTTTATCGAACGGAACACACACCGGGCGCGAACAGTCCGTTTTACAAGGTGTCCGGGGATGACCCGGCGACTACTACGGGTGATAATTGTTTTATCCCGAATATTACACTTTCTGGTTCCACGATTGACAATGAAGTGACCTTCGTTGATTCGCTTGCCGACTCCGTGATCATTGGGAAAGAGGTCGATTACCTCAATTCTGGCGAGCTAGACAATATCCCGCCCCCGGCTGCATCTATCATCGCGGAAGGGAAAGACCGGATCTGGCTGGCGGGGTTTGAGGATACTTCGCAAATACAGTATTCAAAGCAGCACTTCGCAGGTAGGGCTGTGGATTTTCACGATGGTCTAAGGTTAACAATACCCGAGGACGGCGGCGCGATCACTGGCCTTCGCACTATGAACAATAACCTTATTGTTTTTAAAGAGCGGGCAATCTATGCCATTCCAGGCGACGGACCAAACAATTTAGGCTTTGGCCAGTTTGGCGCGGTGCAACTTATCTCTAATGACGTTGGTTGTAGGAGTCAGAAAAGCATTGTTTCGATGCCGCTTGGAATGATGTTTCAATCCAACAAGGGAATTTATATTCTCACGAAGCAGTATCAGGTTGGGTATATCGGCGCAGAGGTTGAGGCATATAACGATGCAACAGTAACCAGGGCGGCCGTAGCGCCAGACCGGAACCAGGTGGTGTTTTTGTCATCGGATAACCGGGCGCTTTTGTATGATTACCACTTCAAGCAGTGGTCAACCTTCACCAACCACCAGGGCACATCAGCAACGTACTGGAACGATCTCCTATGCTACGGTCGTGTAGGCGGGGAAGTCTATAAAGAATCTACCACCGACTTTAGTGATGCGGGTGCGCGGGTACAGTTGAAGCTTGAAACCTCCTGGGTATCCCTAAACACATTGCAGGGCTTTCAGCGGGTACGAAGGGCGATGGTCTTGGGTGAATTCAAGTCTAACCATCGGCTTGCTCTGGATGTTTCTTACGACTATGAGCCCTTAAAGAGACGGCTGGTTTTCGAGCCTACTGCCCCCACTGTATTCGGGGATCCGCAGCCGGACGAACTTGGTGATGGCACTCCGTTCGGTAGCGGAACAACCACCACGGAGATGGAAACGCAGACCTACCAATTTCGGGCGCATCTACCAAAGCAGAAATGCCAGAGTGTTAAGTTTTACTTTGAAGATCATGCCAGAGTGGGGGGTTACCTCGGTGAAGGCTATGAGGTTACAGAATTAATGTTGGAAGTCGGAACCAAGCGCGGCACGTTTAAGGCCGCAGATTCAAGGAGTGTATAAGATGAGCGTATTCGGGTTTGGTGGAGCTACAGGCAGGGGGATGGGCCGTCCAACCCATGAAGAGCTGGCTAATGCCAGGGGAGGAACAAGCCTTTGGGGCTGGCTAACAGATAAGGAAAAGGTGGAACCGGAGCTTATGGAGGGCCAGAGCGGGCGTGTAGGTCGTCAGCTTGGTCTGGGTCAGGCCGACGCACTTCAGATGGACAGACCTGGCGGCATTGGCATGATGGAGAATTATGCCGCAGAGTTGGCCAGAAGGCAGGCGAGTGTTGGCGAGCGCGCTCGTATTGGGGCCGCCCAGAGCGCCGAGCAAGCGGCCAAACAAAGAAGGGGTGCCATGCTTTTAGGTGGTGGTCCTGGTGCGGCGAGAGCCGCGCAGCAAGACATCGGGATGATTCGCCAGGAGCAAGGTCGGGACGAAATTACCCGAAGGCTGCAAGAGCAACAAATGCTTGATCAGATGCGAGCGCAACAAATGCAAGCAATGACCGGGGCACAGCAGCGCTTTGGCGAGGTAAACCTCGGAGCCGGGCAGGCACAGAGAGATCTTTATGCCAGAATGCTAGGACTAGAGCAGCAAGGTGAAATGTTCCAAGCCAGCCAGCGAGCAGCAGCCCGTAACCTGGAGATGCAACAAGAAGCACCCTGGGAGAAGCTAGCAAGAGTAGGCATCGGCGTCGGGTCACTTTTTGCGTAGGAATAGGAGATCCTAATGGCATTTGAAGATGAACTACCCACCACCCCAGGGATGGAAGAATACCTAGCGGAGATCAGAGAAAGAGATCGCCAGGAGGAGGTGCGATCACAGGAAGCACTAGAGGAACTAGATGCTTTGGGTGGCCAGGGGAGTGACGCGGAAGTCGCCCGCCGCAGCATGAACCCGAACCCAGTTTTAGGTAGCCGCGAATATGAGGCTGCGGTGGCGGAACTTATTGCCAGCGGGGCATCTCCTGAAAGGCCAGGGTTCCAGGGCACACCGGGACAGATGGGCGGCCAGCGTCCGGAGCTTTCACTCGGTGATACAGGCTTGCAGGATCCAACGGTCGGCTTTGGCCAAGCTGGCGGTTTCGGCATACAACAACCCGGAGCACCAGCCCAGCCCGCGCCAGCCGAAGAGGAGCCGGGCATTCCTTCAATAACCGATAAGGATTACACGCCGAGCAGGAAATACAAAGGGCGGTACAGGGCCGAGAAGGAATCGGCAGACATTGCGGCCCAACAGAGGGCCGACATAGCAAGGACCCAAAAGGGGTTTCACGTATCAGAAGCAAGAGAACGCCTTGCGGTGAAGCAGGAGGCAGCTAAGCGGGATGCGGCCTACCTGAAAGAGCGGGCGCAAGTTGATGAGGCGGCCGATAAGATGGCCCGAGAAGGTATGGCAAAGCGCCAGGCCATGCTGGACGATATTAACAACACAAAAATCGATACTGATTACTTCGGAAAAAGCGATGTCGGCGGAAAGATAGGGATGGTTCTCATGGCCGCCCTGGGTGGGTTGGTTCAACGCCGGGGTGAGCAAAACCAAGGTGTAGCCCTAATCCAGAAGATGATCGACCGGGACATCCGAGTACAGCAGGCGAACCTTGCCAAGAAGAAGTGGGCGGCTGGTCAGCAGGTAGGTATTTATCAGGACTCCCTTCAAATTGAGAGGGACAAGGGCAAGGCCATGGATATGGCGCACGCCCGCTATTGGACAGTTGTAGGCAATAAGATCGACGCCATAAAGTCAAAGTATGGCGATAAAGCGAAGGCAGCAGGGTTTGATTTGTTAGCAATTCAGGCCAGAGAAAAACGCGATGCGGCCCTTCTCAAGATTAAAGGCCAAGAGCAGCGTGAGGGTGTAGCCTGGTACAACGCAAAAACGAGCCGTCTTGCACAAGAGAGCGCAGAAGCCAAATGGAGGGCGGAGCTAGAGTTTCGGAAAGACGCAACGGAGAAAGCAGCAAAGGCAGCCAGACGGCAGTCAGTCGAGGAGGCGGTCCAGTCCGGGTTTAAGGTTACCAGAGGCCCGCAAACTGAGTTGTTTTCGGGACCCAAATACCGGCATCAGGTGATAGGCCCGGATGGTAAGCCCGTAGTGGGTAAGGACGGTAAGCCTGTATGGGGTAGACCGAAGGCGGTAACCATCGGCCGGGTTAACCCTGCCCATGACAAGACACTCCAGAGGGAGACACACCAAAATGTTCTTGCACGAACGGCCGTACTCCAATCGCTGGCGGATTTTGAAAGAGCGATAAGGGAAAAAACCCGTGTTAATCCAAAGTGGTGGCAGAGCGCAGATGAGCGCGCATTGGTCCAGAAACACCTGAACCTCGCAGTAAGGCAAATGCACTCGCTTTCGGGCGCGCAAACGACCGACAAGGAATTTTTGCGGTGGGCCGATGGCATCATAACCGGACCAAACAAGTGGTACGAGTTTCTTAAGGGTAGCCCGCTGAAGGCGCTCAGAAGCTACAAAGAGGGGGTCTACCGAGAGCACCGAAACCAGATCCGTGCCGGAATGATCGATATTGACGAGCATTGGTTTGATAACATGGAGGAGTTTTATAACCCCACAATCAACCGGGTATCATCGAAACAGGTTGGCCCTTACGCCGGTGTGTTAAAAGCAATCGAGAGCGGTGATCCGGGCGAGGCCGAGGTGGCTATAAACAAACTCCTTAAGGGAACGGAGAAATCAGTTCTCGCGGGCACGCAAACGGAGGGAATGGACCGAGAAACCACCTTCGACGGAGTGAATCAATTAATCGAAGCCATCGATGAGCGGGTACAACAGCCTGCATGGCAGCCCCCAAGAGGGAAGATGCCGACAGGCTTAAAGGGAAAAGGGGAGAGAGCGCCGGGCACCGACATGACAAAGCGCAAGGCGTGGCAGATGAAAATGGGGAAGACTGTTGCACTCTACAAGAAACGGGCACGCTTGGCAGGTGTGGCGCAGGGGTACAGGGATTCATTCAAAAAGCCATGGGCAGAGCATGAGGGACATAGCACCTGGCCAGAGGGCTACGCGCCTGAATGGATGAACAAGAAACAGAGGCAGGAGGTGGAGAAGGCATTTATTTCCGGCCAGAAGAACTGGAGTAAGATATACAGAAGAACACGCGAAACGCAGAAGAGAGCAGCCCGGCGGATGCGTATGCGAGGGCGGGCAATATAGGGGTTTCTATGTCACGTTTTCATGAGGCAATAACAGGGAACACCCTAATAAACCAGCAAACTGGTGAAAGGAAATGGTTTCCTCAGTCCCAGTTAAAGGATGCGATTCAGTCGGGTCTATGGCAGGGAGAGCGCGGTGATCCAATGCTTGTTGTCGATGACCGGGGCAAGACAAGGACAATCGACGCGGCCGATGCTGGCGCAGCCTTTGGCCGCCAGATCGGGATGGCCCCCGAATCGCTAGCGCATATTCGTCACAGGGAGGAGCAATCTGGATTAGAGGCAGAGTATGGTGATGGGTTCTGGTCTACCGGAAGAGCCTTACTCGAAGGGGCTGGCCGAGGTGTCACCTTCGGGCTTTCAGACGTGGTTCTGGAAGCGATGGGTGTTGACGAAGAAGGTCTTCGTGAGCGAAAGCGATGGAATCCATACGCGGCCACTGTCGGAGAGATCGGTGGCTTTGTGGGAACCGCCATCGCAACGGGCGGAACATCGATGTTTGCCAAGGGCGGCGCAGCCGCAGCCAAGACAGGTATGGCGGCAAAGATCGCAGGCGCAACCCCGGCGGGATTAGCTTTCCGTGGCTCGATGGGCGCAGGCCGGGCAGTTGTCCCTGTAGGGGAATTTATCGCAGGCGGAACACTTCGCGGTGCTGGTGCTTCTACCGGACTTCGGGCGGTTGCTGGCAGGGCAATTCCGTGGACAGTCCAGAGCACCATCGAAGCAGCAGCCTACGGTGCTGGCCAGGGAATGTCAACCCTCAGTCTATCCGGCGACCCGATGACATCGGAGGCCCTTTGGTCAGAGATGAAGGCGGGCGCATGGTCTGGCGCTAAGTGGGGGGCCGCGTTTGGTGGCGGTCTATCAATGCTTGGCGACGGGCACAAGGCATTTAAGAATTGGCGAGAGAGCCGGGCCGTGAGGGCCGCCGATGAGATGGATGCTGTGATCCGGGCAGAGTCTGATGCGTGGATGGGGAAGGAAGTCGCAAAGACTGAATCCCGAGCCAGGAAGGCAGATCTTCGGAGAGCAGAGCGCGAAGTAAAGGCGGCCGAGCGAAATTACGAGAAGATTGTAGCCGACAAGAACAAAGAGGTTTTGGGCGCGGAAAAGGAAGTCCAGGTTACGCTAGGAAAGCAGGCCGACATACTAGAGAAGCGCGGAAAAGAAGTTCGTGCAAAAGAGGCCGCCCTACTAAAAGCAGACGAGGCGGTCAAAAAGGCGCAGCGAGCAGAGCAGAAAGCAGAGACGCGATTCAGTAAGGCAGTAAATGCGTCGATAGTTCGCCAGCGAAAAAAGCAATTAAAGGAGGCGAAGCGAAAGGCTAAGGATGCGGCAAGGGAGCAGAGGGCCGCTGAAGACAAGTTTACCAGCCAGGTGGCAACCTTCAACAAGGAGCTTGAAGGACTTCTTTACAAGCCAAGCAACTTTAACGCCAACCTCTTTGCGTTGTTTCAGAATGGAACAAAGTGGAAGAGCGAGGGGTTTAAGATCCAGCAAAACCTTCCCGTTAATGTAGGGACGACAGGGGTAAAGCTATGGGACAACATGACGCAGGGCCTTCAAAGAACAACGACAGATCTTAATAGCGCATGGAACACGTTCCGAAACACCTTTATTCACCACCTAGAAATGGGCCGCCTTTATAAGCGAAAAAGAGATAAGGGGAAAATATGGGAGAAGCTGAAGCCTTCCCCTCCCAAGTTTACAGAGGCGCAGATCTTGAAGCTAGCCAAAGAGCAGCCGGAGGTATATGAAGAACTAATCAGGCGTGCCGATCATATGATGGATGCGTTACGCGCACAGATAGCAGAGGTTCGACGACTTAAGCCGCTACTGGCAGAACGTGGCATTCTTGCAAAAAGCAAGCTGCCGGAGGACATTGATGATATCATGGGAGCCCAATTCAGTCCGGGGGACTATTTGAGGGCGCAGAGAGCCGGTGTAGAAATGGCCGACAGCCTTTCCGGTGTGGAATTGCTTGGTGCGGTAGAGGCGGCCGGGGATATGACTGGCACTATGCCGGGCTTAGGCGAAGCAGCCGGGGCGATCTCGCCAACCCTCGGAGCAATCATAGAACCCCTGTTATGGTACAAGGGCGCAAAGGCTGGAACTAAACTCCTTCAGGCAAAGGGGGTTCTGCAAAAGCCAGCCGTTAGGGCCAGGCGTAAGTCAATAAACGATGAAGTAGCCGAGAATGAAGAAGTAAGGGCCGCCCAGGGAGCGCTATCAGAGGCCGAGAAAATGGGCGTCAATGAAAAAATGGATGAGCTAGTTCGGGGTGTTCGCCATGCGAGTGAGGTACCGCCAGAGAAACTAGAGTTTGCGAGGATGGCCCAGAGGGAACTGGACCTAGCGCGTCAAAGACTAAAAGACCAGCCCGCGCTCGGAAAAGAAATTGTAGAAGAGGCAGAGGCAAAGCTCAAAACCGCCGAGGCCGAGCTTGATGCGGCCGTTGTTGACAGGGCTAAACTGGACGAGGCGATAAGGCTCCGTGACGCCCTTAAAGAACAAGTTACGGCGGCC
>CEOQ01060510.1_pt1 | contig 11467 bp, 9 predicted proteins | sample 361351 | NCBI WGS metagenome assembly CEOQ01 (sample SAMEA2619907, study PRJEB7988) | marine metagenome | biome: marine biome (ENVO:00000447); feature: deep chlorophyll maximum layer (ENVO:xxxxxxxx); material: "saline water (ENVO:00002010), including plankton (ENVO:xxxxxxxx)" | depth 60 m | reverse complement strand
TTTAGCTGGAGAAGACACCAGAGAAGGAATCACTGCCGTGATCAGTGTTAAATTGAAGGATCCGCAGTTTGAAGGGCAAACAAAAAACAAACTGGGAAATCCAGAAGCCCGAACTCAAGTAGAAACGGTGCTGGGTGAGGCACTACAAATATTCCTTGAAGACAACCCCAAGGAAGCAAAGGCAATTATTGACAAATGCATGACCTCTCAAAGAGCTAGAGAGGCAGCAAGAAAGGCAAGAGAATTAATTATCCGCAAAAACGCTATGGACGGTGGCGGACTACCAGGTAAACTCGCCGACTGCTCGGAGAAAAACCCCGAATTATGTGAAATTTACCTAGTTGAAGGAGATTCAGCTGGCGGAACCGCAAAAATGGGAAGAGATCGAAGATTTCAAGCCATCCTACCTCTCTGGGGGAAAATACTAAATGTAGAAAAGGCACGGGCCGATAAAATAGTGGAACATGACGCTATTAGGTCGATGATCACAGCAATAGGAGCTGGACTTGATGAGGACTTCGATGTAGAAAAACTCAGATATCACAGAGTGATAATTATGTGTGATGCGGACGTTGACGGTTCTCACATAAGAACACTTCTTTTGACTTTCTTCTTCAGACACATGCCAGAACTGATCCATCATGGACACTTATACATAGCACAACCTCCTCTCTACAAAATCGCTGTAGGAAGAAAAGATCAGTACGTATACTCAGAGGCCGAAAGAGAAGAGGTGCTGGAACAGCTTGAAGGGAAAAGGAATGTAAACATACAACGTTATAAAGGTTTAGGCGAGATGAATTCCGACCAACTTTGGGATACAACTATGAACCCAGAAAGCCGTACTTTGCTACAAGTAAGCGTTGCTGATGCAGTTATTGCAGATGACACCTTTACTGTACTAATGGGTGATGAGGTCGCGCCTCGGAGGAACTTTATCCAAACACACGCTTTAGAAGTAACAAATCTAGATATTTAGTGGATACCGCACAGAAACACATCATTCTCTGCAGTATGATCGACAGTCTTTAAAGGGATTGGAAAGAGGTAAGTAGTAATACAGGAGATTGATTATGACATCAGAAAGAGTTGCCTACGTAAATGGTGAAATAGTACCAGAGAGTCAGGCATTAATATCTATTCATGACCGAGGATTCCTACAAGGCTACTCCGTCTTCGATACCACACGTACTTTCAAACATAAAATTTTCAAGCTTGATGAACACCTTAATCGTTTCTACAACTCTTTAAAATATGCTCGCCTCGACCCCGGAATGGATATCTCCCAAATGGCTCAAATAACCATGCAAGTCCTTGAAACTAACCTTCCTTTGATTGGCGACGACGACGACTATTGGGTTACACAGAGAGTATCCAGAGGGATTTCTGGCCCAGAGGGGGACAAGCCAACAATAATCGTAGAATCAGTTCCTCTTCCTTTCGCTGCAAGGGCCAAATATTACAAAGATGGAATGCCTGTAGTCATACCATCAGTAAGGCGTACCCCGCCTGAAGTGCTAAGTCCCAGAGCCAAGATACAAAATTATGCCAACCTTGTACAAGCAGAATTCGAAGTCAAAGACAAAAACCCAGACGGTTGGCCAATCCTGCTAGATATGAACGGAAATCTATGTGAAGGCCCAGGGAGCAATTTCTTTATAGTGAAAAATGGGGCTGTTGTAACTCCAAGGGAACAATTTGTATTAGCAGGCATCAGCCGGGCTACCACTATTGAACTCGCACAGGAACTGGGTATTGAAACACGAGAAGAAGATATTGATCTATATGATGCGTACACCGCTGATGAATCGTTTGTCACATCCACCAGTTTCTGTATATGCCCAGTATCGTCAATTAATGGGTCCCCAGTAGGCGATTTGAATACCGTCCCCGGTCCGGTAACCTCTCGGCTTTTAGATGCTTACAGTGGACTAGTGGGAATTGATATCCAGGGACAATATCTATCTAGGTTATAGCCTGCTTACATTAAGAACAGAAATCTTTTTGAGTCAATGGTTTATTTTTTAACCCCACATTGACGTCGAAAAATATCTCTCGCCTATGTCATTAAAAATGGTGACAACATGACCAGATGTGATTTCTTCAGCAACTTGCCTCACACCGAGTAAATAGGCCCCTGATGATTGGCCAACGAAAATACCCCTTCTGGCTAACTCGTTGGAGACTTCATAAGCTTCAACGACATCAACATTAATCATTCGATCCACTACTGATCGATCAAATGTATCCGGAATAATATGACCTTCACTCAATGGTTTTAGCCCTTCCACTCCAGGCCACTCTTCAAAGTCTATACAAATCACCTCAATAGATGAGTTTACTTCTTTCAATTTTCGCCCAATTCCACTAATGGTTCCTCCGGTACCAACACCTCCAACAAAGTGGGTAATAAAAGGAGCTTGCTCCAAAAGCTCAACAGCCGTAGTCTCATAATGAGCTAAAGGATTATTGGTATTACTATACTGATCACAATAAAAATATTTTTCTGGATTCTGCTCGTATCTTCTTTTGACCTCGTATAAGGCTTCATCATAACCTAATTGGGCATCGGTAAATATAAGGTTGGCTCCATGAGCATTTAATCGTTTTTTTCTTTCCTCACTCGCGTTTTCAGGCATTACTAATTCAACCGGAAAACCAAGAATAGCCCCCACCATTGCATAGGCAATCCCGGCATTGCCCGAAGTAGCATCAAGAATCGTTTTTCCTTCCTTCAGGTTCCCAGAAATAATTGCTTCAGCCAACATTCTTAAGACTGGCCGGTCCTTGATTGAACCACCAGGATTTAGTTGCTCAAACTTGGCATATATATGAGTACTACCCAAATCCCATGGGAGGTCTAATTCAACCAGTGGTGTATTGCCAATGGCTTGCAATGCAGGGTATCGGTCCACAAATTTTTGTATATTCTGAGCGTATGGCAAGTGACTTATTCGCCTCTAAATTTGACAAAATAATAGGAGACAGTTCCTCTGTCTCCTTAATGAGTATATCTTCTGATAATTTAGCAGTCTAGCAATATAAAATTTTTCATTGGCAGCAAGACGGTCTTGAGCACTTTTTCACATACAGTTACTATGAAGTAATCAAGCTGACGTCTGGAAAATTATGGATATAAAAGACGCTACAAACAGAATCATTGAATTAAGAAGTATCATCGACCGCCACAATCACCTGTATTTCGTCGAAAATAACCCAGAAATTGGTGATGGACAATTCGATCGTTTGATGCTAGAACTACGTACCCTTGAAGACAGTTTCCCTGACCTTGTCACTAACCAATCACCTACCCAGAGGGTGGGTGCAGCACCTCTTACCGGTTTTTCGGAAATATCTCATAACATACCAATGCTAAGTCTTTCAAACGCCTTTTCCAACAAAGATTTATCGGCATGGTATCAAAGACATTACTCAATGCTGGATGATACTGACTTTGAGATGGCTTGCGAGCTTAAATATGATGGTTTGGCAGTATCCTTATTATATGAGCAAGGCTTATTCATCCAAGGAGCCACCAGAGGAAATGGTATTACGGGAGAAGATGTGACCTTAAACCTTAAAACCATTAACAGTATACCTTTACGCTTACACGGGGAGTTTCCCGATCTCCTCGAAGTTAGAGGAGAAGTCTACTTTCCAAAATCTGAATTCATAAAATTCAACGCACAAAGAGAACTAGAAGGTCTTCAAACTTATGCAAACCCTCGAAATACGGCTGCTGGCTCGTTAAGGCAATTAGATTCAAATGTCACTGCCAAAAGACCACTTGATATATACGTTTACGCATTAGCACAAATTCAAAATGGCATAAGCTTCAATACCCAACTTGAAACTTTGGATTACCTTAAGAGTTTAGGTTTCAAAGTGAATCCAAATAACTCCTTAGCCAAAACCGTTTCTGAAGTGGTCAAATACCACAACATATGGATGCAAAATCTATCCTCCCTTGACTATGACTGTGACGGAATTGTTGTGAAAGTAAACAGGCTGGATTACCAACAACATCTGGGAAATGTAGGAAGGGAACCTAGATGGGCAATAGCTTACAAATTTCCAGCCATACAAGCACAGACCAGGCTGATGGACATACGGCTGAATGTCGGAAGAACAGGAAGTATTAACCCTTACGCTTTACTTGACCCCGTTGAAGTCGGGGGAGTCATTGTAAAACAAGCAACTTTGCATAATTCTGACTACATCTATTCCAAAGACCTCCGAATTGGCGACTGGGTGGTAATCGAAAGAGCCGGAGAAGTCATACCCCAAATTGTTAGAAGTGACAAAGAGAAAAGAACTGGAAGTGAAACACCTTTTACGATGCCAGTTTCGTGTCCAAGTTGCAATGGGGCACTAGTAAATAAGGCGGATGAGGCAGCAATATACTGTACAAATGCGACATGCCCAGCACAACTGGAAAGACTTGTAGAACATTTTGTAAGCAAAGGAGCCATGGATATTGAAGGAATGGGAGGGAAAGTAGGGGTTTCCCTCATACAGAACGGGCTTATCGCAGATGTTGCTGATATCTATTTTCTACAAAAAGATAAGCTCATACAAATAGAAAGGATGGGCGAAAAGAGTGCTGACAACCTACTAAGAGCAATAAATAAAAGTAAAAAGCAACCTCCGGCACGAGTACTAACAGCCCTAGGAATTCCTCACGTTGGATCAGAAATATCCTATTTGCTTATGGACAAATTTACTTCCATAGATGAACTAATCGCCTCTGATCAGGAAACGCTCCTTAATATCCCTTCGATTGGTCCTAAAATATCAGAAAGTGTTGCTGAATACTTTAATAATCCCAATAACAGTAGAATCATAGCGAAATTTAGATCGGCGGGATTAAACATGATATCTGCATCAACTAGCTCATCTGAAAATACTAACTTATTGGCTAATCTACGATTTGTTGTGACTGGAAGACTTGATAACTACAGTAGGACAGAAATACAAGACGTGATAAAAAAACATGGTGGTAAAGTCAGCAGTTCTATATCCAAAGGCACTGATTATTTGTTGGCCGGACAAGATGCTGGTTCTAAACTTGTTACTGCCTCTAGTTTAGGAATCCAAGTAATCACAGAAACAGAATTTGAATCACTTATTAATAACAGAACCGGCTGAAAGTATTGGGTTATCTCATAAATTGGGAACTACTTGGTTCAAAAACAGGTCAAGTTGTGCAGGCTGGTTGTATGAGGCAAATCTTACTATTATCGTTTCGGCACCAACATTCTCATAAGTTTTTATTCTAGCCACAACTTCCTCGGGAGATCCCCAAGGACCCCATCTTTCCTGCCATATATTCACCCCATAATATGACTTCAGGAAATGGTCTGATTCCTCTATTAATTTTTCTTGATTATCTCCCATATTCACCGTCATATAAAAACTCTTTTCCATTTTTGTGAAACCAGAATCGTCAGAGTCAAAATAGTTAGAGACTTTATTGAGGACCAATTCATATTCATCTGGAAAATCCGAAATAGAAATTAATCCATCCCCAAGAAGTACTCGTTTGTACTGTCTATCCAATTTAGATCGACCATGGGCAGCAACAAGAACAGGAACTCCATTAGATTGAGGAGAGATCGGTTTAATTGACACGTCTTTGACTTTGAAATGCTCACCCTCGAAAGTTACTGGTTCTCCCTTTGTAAGCGGTTTGAAAATTTTTATCGCCTCCTCAAATCTACCTGCCCTCTTTCTTGGGTCAACACCCACATTCTTCCATTCCTGTCTCTGAGCATCATTGAAAGCACCACCTACACCCATTCCTAATACAACTCTACCTTCGGAAATCAGATCCAAGGTTGTCGCTACGTGGGCAAGCTGAACAGGGTGTCTTAAAGAAGCGAGCAGCACTGCCGTGCCAAGGCGTATAGTCTTTGTCCTCGCAGCAATAGCAGATAAAGCGGAAAACGGTTCTAATCTAGGCTTTGCAGTTAAGCTATCTCCTACCCAAACGGAATCAATACCAGCGGCCTCGATGATTTCAGCCATTTCGATTATTTCGTTCATATTAGTCGGAGGTTTATCAGCCATTAGCAACCCTCGAGTAGGAAGCAATACACCCAATTTTGTCATTTTTTCACCAGTTTTGAGAAAAGTTTTTTATACGATCCCAATATTTTTTAGAAATCCATTTTCTATTTCTTCACATTTACGTAAATCTTCTGGGGTATCAAGATCTATAAGTAGTCCTTCTGGTCGAATTGTTTCAAAAAGAATTCCGCGATCTTCTGCATAGTCGTAGTGTTTTCTATAGCTATCAAACCCTAACAAAGGAATCAAATCCGTTCTATTTGGAAAAAGAATACAGTTAGTCCCACCGTCAGATTCTGATGAAACAAAAACAGCAAAATTACCATTATCAGAAAGTTTTATTACCGAATCTATATCACTTGGAGTAACAAAAGGAAGGTCTCCTGGCAAATAGACTGTTCCATTTCCAGTCTTGTTAATTTCAGCGATTCCCAAAGAAACGTCAAAATTCAAATCCCCAGAATTTGAATCAAGCCAATTAACTCCCATCTGCTGGCAAACCTGAGCCACTTCCAATCCACCGCCTATTACATATACAGAATCAGCACAAGACCCAATGGATGCCTTCAACACTCGCTTCAAAAGAGCTATGGTCAATAGTTTTCGGCTAGATCTAGTCAGTACATCAATAAGTCTAGATTTACCCTCCGATGGAACTTTCATTGGTATAAGGATAGAGAATTGATCCACTTAGCTACGCACTTATATCTAGAATAAATTCTGCTAATTGTTTTTTTTCTTGATTACTATTCATAATCGTTTTTGTAACAAAAACCTCCATGCCTAGCGATTCTATGCTTTGCTTCATGGAAACATCCTGGTCATCAATGATAAATGTGTCGCACAGACCGACATACTGGCGAGCTACACCTAATGAGGATACATCATGCCCAAGTTCCTGCAGGATTTTTGCTGCAGGACCCTTGATAGCTTTACCTCCTACTATAGGACTAACAGCAACTGATTTCCCAGGATATGACTCCACTATCTTTCTAAATCCAGGCACCGATAAAATAGGAGCAAGACTCAAAAAAGGATTAGAAGGACAAAATACCAAAAGATCCATATTCATCAGAAATTCTTTGGCATCATTGTTGATTCTGCAACTATTAGACCCCTCAAAACCTATAGATTTAACTACAGGTTCACACCGATTTTTTACAAAGTATTCTTGGAATGACATTATTCCATCCTCTGTTTCCACCATAGTCCTTATGGGGTCATCGGTCGCTGGTAATAATCTGTGGCGTACACCTAGAGCCTGGGCCAATTTGGTGCAGGCCTCCGACAAGGTTTTCCCCTCACCCATCATTTGGGTACGAAAAAGGTGGGTGGCAAAATCCAAATCGCCTAAATTAAACCAAGCGTCCACACCATACTGTTTTAGTCTTCCTAAAGTTCTAAATGACTCATCTTGGAGCCCCCATCCCGTTTCTACATTTGACACACCTGCCAAGGTGTACATGACTGTATCAAAGTCAGGAGATACGTGTAATCCATAAAACTCGTCATCATCTGCAGTGTTTATTATTACTGTTAGCTCATCTGGATCTAAGATTTGAGAAAACCCGAGCGCTAATTTTGCCCCACCAACCCCTCCTGCTAAAGCAACTACAGATCTCATCAGTCCTGATCTCCTAAAGATTCCATGATTTCTAATACTATATATCTGACTTACACAATATAACCAACATGCTAAAATCCTTTCAACAACGGTGGATAAAAGCTTACTTCATTAGCCTTGGAGAACTCCCATTCGCATCTCCCATTTAAGTCTCCTTAATTTTCGAAATTACAAGGATTTGGAACTGTCGTTACCTTTGGGGACGACAGTAGTTCAAGGAGCAAACGGCCACGGGAAAAGCAATCTGTTAGAAGCTATTTATATGATGTCTATCGCCAAATCCACGAAAGTCTCTACAGACAGAGAATTAATAAACAACCTGTCAGTTACGCAGCTTGAGCAAGAAAAATTAAGTTACGCAAAAATTTCATGTATCACTGAACAACTACAGGGTTCAGAAAACCTTGAGATTCATTACAGGTGTCAGTCATCAGAAAACCTTCACGGTTTTACGGCTCAAAAGTTTATAAGAATCAACGGCACTCCTAGAAGATCTTCGGAACTAGTTGGTATTGTGAACGCTGTTTTATTTAGTGTAAGTGACCTTGACCTGATATACGGTAGTCCATCAATACGACGAAGATATTTAGATATATTGCTTTCACAAATTGATCGTGAATACTTGAAATCTATTCAGCAATATCAAAAAGCAAATACACAAAGAAACCATCTTTTGAAACTTATAAGAGAAGGTGTAGCTTCTATTGAAGAATTGAAGTACTGGGATGAACTGATAGCAAAAAATGCCGTCGTGATCACCCAGAAACGGAAAACCGCAATCGAAACACTCGAGGAATCATCATTGCCGTTCCATAGATCCATGGCTAGTAAAGCTGAAACATTAACAATTCATTACCTGAGTCCCGGAGATTTTTCAAAAGACATTAATATTGACAACTTTATTTACAAATTAGATGTTTCTAGAAAAAAAGACATAGCTCAAGGATCTACGCATATAGGTCCCCATAGAGATGATTTGATCTTTAAAATTAATGAAATGGAAGCATCTAAGTACGCTTCGCGAGGGCAATCAAGAACAGCGATTTTAGCCTTAAAAATGGCTGAATCTGAATTCCTATACCATCACAGGCAAACGAAGCCTGTCCTGCTTCTAGACGATGTGATGTCTGAATTAGACGTAGAACGCAGAGAGCAAATATCAGAGCACATCAAATATCATGACCAAGTCATTGTCACTACTGCCGATCATAGTAACATTCCAAGTTTATTCATGAGCGATTCCCATAGATTGGAAATAACAAATGGTTCCATAAACGTAATTTAGAATTAAACTAGTTACCATGGAAACAAATAAACGTAAATCAATATTGGCAGCAGCGCAAATAATATTGAAATCAAACTACACAATAGCTTTAATTGGGGCTGGATTGTCTGTGGGGAGTGGCATACCAACCTTCAGAGGAGCAGGGGGACTTTGGACGAGATTAGGAGAACCTTCTAGCAACGAATACGAAAGCTTTCTAAAAAACCCAACAGCATGGTGGAGTCAAAATCTAAACTCTCAAATAGACCCTGCAAGAACTGAATTTCGAAACTCTATTGAAAAAGCAAACCCAAATTCTGGACATTTTGCTTTGGTTGAACTAGAAAATATGGACATTTTGAAACACCAAATTACCCAAAATATTGACAACCTTCATTATATCGCTGGTTCAAATAAGGTTATTGAAATTCATGGCAATAGAACTAAATTAAGGTGCACCACATGTGAATTAAGGTGGGATCGCAAAGAGTTCGACAAGATATCACCTTTTTGGCAAGATACTTTGCCTCCAAAATGCCAAACATGTTTCAGCATTGTAAAGCCTGACACTGTTATGTTTGGTGAACCCATACCTTTATCAATATTGAATAGTTGTATACACGAAACAAATTTAGCAGACTGCATTTTGGTAATTGGGACCTCAGCGACAGTATATCCAGCTGCTGGTTTTCCTCAGGAAGTATTGTCCTCTGGAGGAAACATAATAGAAATTAACCCAGAAGAAACTCCTCTTTCAGAATTTGCAGCTTATTCCTTGAAAGGGCCCACAAATGACTCTTTACCAAAATTAGTACACGAAATAAAAAGACTTATTGGTAATGACTCTGTTTAATAAATCAACAATCCTGGCTGGATCTGCTCATATCACTGCAATGATCACAGGGATTTTATTGATATTTTTTCCTTTAATAAGCGACGTAGATCAGATAACGAAAACAGCTAATTTCACTCAACAATTTCAAGTAAATAAAACAATATTTGAAGCATTTGGTTCACAAGGTCTTTTCGTCATAATATTACCGTGGATGCTGTCAGGTATATGCCTTTTGTCTTCGTTCATGGCACAATCAACTAGTAGAAGTCAAAGGACGTTAATACTCAGGTGGAAGTCCTATTCCTGGGCAATGGCAGCGATATTCATAATATTCATAATACTAAGCGCATCCTCAGTAGGAAAATTCTATATTCCATCAGGTTTTTTTGCCTTAGCATCTGCTTTTTACAATCGTTAAGGAAATAGATTGAAATACGACAAAATAGTTATTGGAGCAGGTTCGGCTGGTGCAGTATTAGCTTCCCGTTTGTCAGAAGATCCAGAATGCTCTGTGCTGTTATTAGAGGCGGGGCCTGATTATCCAAAATTTGAAGAATTACCTTCTGATCTAAAGCATGGATGGGGAACTGGCCCCGATATCGTTGTCGGAGGTATCCACGACTGGCAATATACCGGTATCGCTTCCAAATTATCAAAAGCTATGCCAGTGCCACGGGGAAAAGTCACTGGGGGAACTAGTGCTATTAATGGGCAAGTTTTTCTAAGACCACTCCCAGAAGATTTTGAAAGGTGGGCTGAATGGGGAAATGATAGATGGAGCTTTGAAGAATGCCTCCCGTATCTCCGCAAAATTGAAACAGACCTCGATTACGATGGTGACTTTCATGGACAAAATGGACCGATTTTGGTCAAGCGACACCCTTTAGAATCTTTGACGGATGATCAGCAAGCATTCTACGAGGCTTGTCAATTTCTTGGATATCCCACAAATTTAGATCATAATATGCCAGATGCTACAGGTGTTGGACCATATCCTTTAAACAACCCAGATGGAATAAGATTCAGCACAGCTTTAGGCTATCTTTCTCAAAGCAGACATCGTATAAACCTCACCATTAGAGCAAACTGCGTCACCAGAAAAATTCTATTCGACGGAGATAAAGCAATAGGGGTTGAAGTAATGAGCGGCGAGGAAATTTTCCAAGTTGAGGGAAAGGAAATAATTCTATCTGCCGGTGCAATTGCCACACCTCAAATACTAATGTTATCTGGAATAGGACCAAAGGAATCATTATCACAATTCAATATAGATATAGTGAGTGATTTACCTGGAGTCGGACAAAATCTTAGGGATCATCCTACAGTTCACACCACATGGCAACCTCATAGCACATTTAACAAACCAGAACAAAAAATAGGGCCTCAAAAAGTTGCTTTGCGATACACCTCGAAGGACTCTAAATATCAAAACGATATGATAATGATAATGCGGTTCAGTCATGAAATAGGTGACATGGGAGCTCTTATGATTTCGGTCGGAATATATCTTGCCGACAGTACAGGAGAAATATCTCTCCAATCTGATGATATAGGTACTCAACCATTGCTTGATTACAATTTATTGGACCAAGCATATGACTTAGAGAGATTACGAGATGGAGTTCGACTTGCAGATGAAATAGCGAAAGCCCCTAGCTTTGAAAACATGGTGATG
>CEOQ01003191.1_pt1 | contig 11479 bp, 12 predicted proteins | sample 361351 | NCBI WGS metagenome assembly CEOQ01 (sample SAMEA2619907, study PRJEB7988) | marine metagenome | biome: marine biome (ENVO:00000447); feature: deep chlorophyll maximum layer (ENVO:xxxxxxxx); material: "saline water (ENVO:00002010), including plankton (ENVO:xxxxxxxx)" | depth 60 m | reverse complement strand
AAAAAATAATAAAAAAGGTTTTTATTTTCACATAAAATTTGAAGGGAATGGTAAAACAATAGAAGAACTAGAAAAAGCGGAAAATATAGATGATAAATTAATAAGATTCTTGTCAATAAAGGTCAAAAAACACAACCTTGAAACTAATTATTTTGAAAAAAAAGAAATAATAAATAAACCTGAAAAAAATGAAAAAAAATAATAAAAGAAAAAATTCTAAGAAAAAATCTTCTTCCGGTTCAAGAATTAGCTTATTTCAAAAACCAGGTGTTAGATTTTTCAGACCGTGCCCATTGTCAGGGAAAAATGCGCCAATAATTGATTATAAAAATATTAAACTACTTAAAAAATACATATCTGAAAGTGGAAGAATCTTGCCTTCAAGAGTAACATCTGTATCCCAAAAAAAACAAAAAGAATTATCTAATGCAATAAAAAGAGCAAGGCTATTAGCTTTGGTATAGAATTATTATGGAAGTAGTATTATTAGAAAACATAAAAAATCTTGGTCAGATAGGTGATATTGTAAAAGTAAGAAGAGGCCATGGACGTAACTTTTTAATTAAATACGGAAAAGCTTTAAAAGCCTCAAAAGAAAATATTGATTTAGTTAATAAAAAGAAAGCTCAACTTAAAGAAAAGAATTTAGAATTGAAAAAAAGTGCTAAGAAAATCTATGATCTTATTAATAATACAAAATACAAATTCGCAAAAAGAGCTAAAGAAAATAATGAACTATATGGATCCATTAAACCCCTAGAACTATCCAAGGCCATAGAAGGTTCTAAAAAAATTGATGTTAAGCCATCACAAATCGATTTAGTCCAAGAAATAAAGAAAATTGGTACTTACGAAGCCAAAATTAATTTACATGCCGAGATTCAAGCAAAAATTCATATTGAGGTTGTAAAAGAAGCTGGTAAAGCATAAATCTTATCATCATTTTCCACAGACTGTTTGTATAGTGCATAACTTTGTAGTTTTTTTAATTATTTAAATGGTATTAAATGACCAGACAAAAATTATGTCATACCAACCGTTAAAAGTAATTCAAAATACAGAAAAAAAACTGCCATGTAATATTGAAGCTGAACAAGCTTTAATAGGATCAATTTTAGTTTCTAATGATATCTATGACGAGATATCAAATATAATTGATGCACAAAAATTTTTTGACCCTATACACTCAAAAATCTTTAGTACAATTGAAATGTTGATTTCTAAAGGCTTATTAGCTAATCCAATAACCCTTAAAAATTACTTTGATAATAACGAAGGCTTAAAGGAACTTGGTGGTCAAGAATATTTAATAAAAATTACTAAATTTTCAACTTCAGTTAAACAAGCTATTGACTATGCAAATATTGTTCATGAAATGCATGTCCGTAGGGAATTAATTAAAATTTCTGAAACAGTTTTAAATGATGCTTCCGCAAACGAAGTAAGCAACACTGGTGAAGAAATGATTCAAAAAGCTGAAAAATCCCTGTTTGATTTAGCTGAAAGAGGACACTTTAATAGGTCTTTTTTAAAATTTGAAAATGCCCTTAAACAAACTATAGAAATGGCAAGAAATGCCTATCAGAACGAAGAAGGTATAGTTGGTGTACCAACTGGTTTGACTGATTTAGATTCAAGATTAGGAGGTATGCATAAACAAGATCTTATAATTATTGCCGGAAGACCGTCCATGGGTAAAACGGCTTTAGCTACCAACATAGCTTTTCATGCGGCAAAAAATATAGCAAAAAAAGGTTTGAAATCTACTGTAGCTTTTTTTTCTTTAGAAATGTCATCAGAACAACTTTCAACAAGAATACTTTCCGAGCAGGCAAAAATAAGGTCTAACGATATTAGAAGAGGAAAGGTAACAGAAAAAGAATTCGAACAGTTTATAGAAACATCAAAAAATATTTTTGATTTGCCATTATATATTGACGAAACTCCAGCTATTACTATTTCTGCGATTAGCAACAGATCAAGAAGAATAAAACGATTGTTTGGGTTAGAGTTAATTGTTGTAGATTATATACAGTTGATGAGATCATCTGGTGATAAAAGAAACGATGGAAGAGTCCAAGAAATTTCAGAAATAACACAAGGTTTGAAAGCTTTAGCGAAAGAACTTGATGTTCCTGTTTTAGCTTTGTCTCAACTTTCTCGAGCTGTGGAACAAAGAGATGACAAGAAACCTCAATTGGCTGATTTAAGGGAATCTGGATCCATAGAACAAGATGCTGATGTTGTAATGTTTGTATATAGGGCTGCCTATTATTTAGAAAGAAAAGAGCCTACCTTGGGATCAATTGAACATACTGAATGGAGACAAAAGATGGACGAGATTGCTAGCCTTGCTGAAATTATGATAGGTAAGCAAAGACATGGTCCAACAGGAAATGTTAAAGTTGAATTTGAAGCGATGTTCACTAAATTCAAAGACTTAGAAAAAAAATAAAATAAATGCTTCATGTTCGGAAAAATATATAAAAATTCAATAATTGAAAAACCCAAATCTAGTCTGTTAATTCTTATTTTTTTATTATTAAGTTTTGGATATTTCTCAAAAAACTTTCAACTAGATGCTTCTTCAGATACTTTATTACTAGAAAATGACCCTGACTTAAAATTTCTTAGAGAAGTTAACGCTAAATATGGATCTAAAGATTTTTTGGTTCTTACTTATACTCCTAAAAAAGATTTATTAGATGATGAAACGATTAAAAATCTTTCTAATCTTAAAAATGATTTGTCAGATTTAAATTGGGCTAATAATGTAATAACTATACTAGATGTACCGCTACTGAAAAATAATGACGATCCCTTAGCAGAAAGAATTAAAAATTTTAAAACTTTATCTAGTGATGATGTTAATAAAGAAAGAGGGTTTGATGAAATTATCAATAGTCCAATTTATAAAAACTTCGTAATTAGTGAAGATGGACGTACTAGTGGAATATTGGTTTATATTAAAACCGATGAAAAGCTATCTGGACTTATTAGAGCCAAAAATAATTACTTAGATAAAAAAGATAGTGGAATACTTACTTCGGAAGATAAAAAAAAATATAAGAAATTTTTAAAAGAATATGATGATTACAAAAAATCTTATAACCAAAAAAGGCACCTGAATATTAATGAGATTAGAACTGTTATAGAAAAATACAATGACACGGCTAAAATCCACCTGGGAGGTATTCCTATGATCGCGGATGATATGATGACTTATATAAAAAATGACATAATAGTTTTTGGTGCTGGAGTTTTTCTTTTTATAGTTTTCACGCTTTGGTTTGTTTTTAGAAGTTTTATGTGGGTTGTTATTCCACTCTTAAGTTGTTTTTTCTCCGTTTTGATTATGGTTGGCTTGCTGGGACTAATAGGATGGAAAGTAACAGTAATATCTTCAAATTTTATAGCCCTAATGCTTATTCTAACAATGGCTATGAATATACATATGAGTGTTAGATATTTACAATTTAAAAAAGAAAACCCGAATGTTTCTAATAATGAAGCAATACTTTGGACTTCGGAAAAAATGTTTTGGCCTATACTTTACACCGTGCTAACGACAATCTGTGCTTTTCTGTCACTTATATTCAGTGGTATTAAACCTATTATTGATTTTGGTTGGATGATGACGTTTGGTTTAATAGTTTCTATAACAATAACATTTACTTTATTACCGGTAATTTTAAACATTCTCAGCAATAAAAATTTAAATTATAGAGATGAAAAAAAATCAATAATTACAAATTCACTAAGCAAAATTGCACAAGAAAACACAAAAACTATTTTTGCTTCATCTTTTCTTATAATAATAATCAGCATTATTGGTATTTCAAAGCTTGAGGTAGAAAATAGTTTTATAAATTACTTTGATAAAGAAACTGAAATTTATAAGGGAATGAAATTAATCGACAATAAACTTGGCGGTACAACACCCCTCGACGTAATAGTTAAATTTCCTGAAAAAGAAAGCGAAGAAGATTCGGAAGATGAGTTTGATAGCTGGGATGATGAAGACCAGGATGATTCTAAATATTGGTTTACTAGAAACAAAATTGACAAGATTACTCAAATTCATGATTACCTTGATGGTTTAGAATCTGTTGGAAAAGTAATATCTTTTGCTTCCATGGTGAGAGTTGCTGAAGATTTAACTGGGGGAAAAAAACTCGAAGGACTGGAAATGGGAGTCCTATATACCAAGCTACCAGATACTATAAAAAAAGAAATTATAGATCCTTATATATCTATCAAAAATAATGAAGCAAGAATAAGTTTAAGAGTTTTGGATTCAAAGGAAGACCTTAGAAGAAATGAGTTAATAAAAAAAATTAATTATGATTTAGAAAATAGTTTAGGATTAGACCGAAATGAATTTAAGCTAACTGGTGTTTTAATTCTTTTTAATAATCTTTTACAAAGTTTATTTAAGTCTCAAATTATGACATTGGGCGTTGTTATGGCTGGAATAACATTAATGTTTTTAATTTTGTTTAGAAATATAACTTTATCATTAATAGGGGTAGTTCCAAATTTTATGGCTGCATTTCTTATTTTGGGCATTATAGGTTTGCTAGAAATACCTTTAGACATGATGACAATAACTATTGCAGCAATCACCATTGGTATTGCGGTTGATAATAGTATTCACTACATTTACAGGTTTAAAGAAGAATATAAAAAAATTAGAAATTATAATTTGGCTCTAGTATCTTGTCACAACACTGTTGGGGTTGCAATTTTAAATACATCAATAACAATCGTCTTTGGCTTTTCAATATTAGTTTTGTCTAATTTCATTCCAACAATTTATTTTGGTGTATTCACTGGTATAGCCATGCTTTTAGCTATGATTTCTGTTTTAACTCTTCTGCCAAAATTAATTTTATTATTAAAACCTTTTGGCAATGAATAATATAATTGAATTTATACAAAGTAATATTTCAGCGTTTGATATTATAGCTTTATTAATAATTTTTTATTCTATGGTGCAGTGTGCACTGAAGGGATTTATGATGAGTTTATTATCATTTTCAAAATGGTTATTTGCTTTAGTTGTAACTATAGTCTTAGTTCCGCAATTAAAACCTTGGGTGCAAGATTATATTGAATCTCAATTCATAGCTGACATTGGTTTAGGAATTTTTATATATATAATTTCTCTTTTTATTATAATAAACATTGGAAGAGCTATAAATAAAGCAGTGACTTACTCTGGTCTTGGCTCAGTCGACAAAACCTTTGGTTTGTTTTTCGGGGTTTTTAAAGGCTACGTAATCTGTGTTTGTATTTTTTCTTTGTTTAATTGGTTTTATCCATATCAAAAATGGCCAATAAAAACTGAAAATTCATATACTTTTGAAATAATTTACCAAGGAAGTGAGTTTTTAGTTAAAGAATTCCCGAATAGCAAAGATTATTACGACGGGACAAAAGAAAAGATTGAAGAAATATAGATCTGTTTTAATTAAATCCTAATATTCTAGATTTTGCAGTTAAAATATACAAAGAGTCCTTGCTTATAATTGGAGAGGCTACAATCGAATCTCCAATTTTTTTTATAGATTCAACCTGTCCTGATATAGCAGAACAAACAATCAAATATCCATTTAAAGTGGTAGCATAAATTTTACCAGATCCAATAACAAACCCGCTTATATTAGTTTTTCTCTTCTTCTTTTTTAAATTTTTTAAAATATTTACAGATCTTATAATTTTACCTGAATCTTTTTCTAAGTTAACCAAATATCCATTATTTGTGATAGTAAAAACATTATTATTATCAATTATTGGTGTGTTAAATGATTCCAGCTCTTGCAACCAGTTAAGTGCACCGGTTAATAAGTTGTAAGAAAAAATTGCCACCGAGGTTGAAAAAATTACATCCTCATCTGAAATAACAATATTGGATGAACTAAAAAAATCTTTATCATGCGCTAAAAAAGAACCTATGGCGTTTAGAGACCAATAGATCATTCCATTCGTAGCTTTTATTTTTTGTAATTCACCAGATGAGTTTAGCAAAACAAGTTCGCCATTTTTTGATACTGATAAACCTAAAAGATTTTGAGATTTAATAAAAGAAGAAACAGATCGTATGTCCCAAATTAATGATCCACTTTCAACATCAATACAAATAGTTCTATTATCTTGGTTGATCAAAAACAATTTATTATCAAAAACTTTGATGTTTGATTTGAGTGGCACCCCATGATTTTTTAGCCAAACTAATTTTCCGTTTTCTAAATTAATTGAATAAATAAAACCTAAATTGTCAGCTACATAAATTTTATCCTTATAAATAGAAAATGTTAATTTTTTATAAATTTTTTTATAAATTTTTTTATAAATATTCTTTTTCCAAATTACTTTACCTCTTTGGTTAACGCTATAGATAGAACCTCTGTCATCAGAAAGAATAATATTATCATTATGTGTCACAGGAGAAGATTCGATTATTGGAATATCGTATTTATTTTTACCAATTTTTTTTTTTAAAAAATTATTTTCAATACCCGATAAATAAAGATTTCCTATGTTATTTTGTGGATTTAAATTAGATGTTTTCCAAGCTAGGTTTTTTTTAGGATTACTTAAATTTATATTTTTTTCATATGATATTTCTTTTGAATAAGTCTTTTCAGAAGTATAAACTTTTGTTACTTCTATTTTAGAATTTTGCTCTTTTTCTAATTTTGCTATTCTTTCTTTTTCGTCTTTTCCTCCAGACCATATTCCTGTTTTGTTATCAAAAGAGCAGTTGTTTACTAATATTAATATTAATAAATAAATTAAACTTTTATTTTTTTTACTCATTTGGAATAATCATCAATCTTGATTTAGCGTACTCGGCTAATTCTTTGTTTAAATTTTTTAACGATAAAACTTGTAAATAAAATTCTTTAGCTTTCAAATTTTGCTCTTTAGATAAAAAATAATCACCTAATAATAACAAAGTATGAGGCTTCCATACCGTATCATCGTTTAATATTGGTCTTGCTGCTTCAATTAATTCTGCTTCGTTTTCAAAATTTGATTGGAATAAAATTTTTTTAAAAATTATTAAATTTTTTTCTTCTTTTCCAAAGTCATTATTTTTTAGCAAATGATCAAATAAACTTAATAGCTCATTTTTATCTTCTATTAAATTTTCGTTCAGGATTAAGAAAAGAGACAGGCTAGAGTATGTTGTGTTATTTAAAAGTACTATTTCTTTTAAAATTTTTTTTGCTTTATCTTTTTTTTCTGATTCAATTGAAATTTTTGCTTCTATATAACTTTCAGCTACATTTATATTTTTTTTTTCTTGTTGAGAAAGTGAATAAAAACCATAAAAAATAATTATGGTTAATAAAATTGCTGTTGAGAAAATTAAAATTTTGTTGTTATCGTAAAATTTTTTAATTTTAGATTTTTTCGTAACGTCATATTGTGTTTCAAATAAATTTTCATTCATTTAGATATCTATATTAAAATTTATATACATTTTTATTAGATGGAAATTTTTTACTTTTTATATCACTACAATATTTTTTAACACTCTTTTCTATAATTTCTTTAATATTTGAATATCTTTTAACAAATTTAGGACTAAAATTACTTAATCCTACCACATCATCTGTAACAAGTATTTGACCATCGCAATATTTTGAGGCGCCGATGCCTATGGTTGGGACAGATACTATGCTAGTAATTTTTTTTGCCAAATCTTCAACGACACATTCAATTACAATTGCAAATACACCCGAATTAGAAAGGACCATAGCATCATCTAAAATTTTTTTTCTTTCTTTTAAATTTTTTCCTTTTAATTTAAATTTTTCTGAGTATTGAGGTAGTAATCCAATATGACCCATTACTGGAATCTTTTTTTTTATAAGGTAATTAATTATATTAATAATATTTTTTCCCCCTTCTAATTTTATAGCATCACATTTTGTAGCTCTAATAACTTTCTTTGCATTTTTGTAGGCAACTTTCTTATTAGTATAAGTTTTGTATGGCATATCAAAAACAACTAGACTTTTTCTTGTTGCTTTTTTTACGGTAGCTGCGTGGTCTATCATTGTTTGAAGTTTTACTTTTTTTGTTGTTTGCATCCCGTACAAAACCATTCCTACAGAATCCCCCACTAAGATTATGTCACAGTATTTATCTAAAATTTCAGCTATTGGTTTTGAATAGGCAGTTAAACAAACTATAGGTTTTTTTCCTTTTTTTTTTAAAATATTTTTAATTTTAATCTTTGACATTTTCTGGTGTCAGCTTATTTAACTTGTCTTTCATTTCTTTTTTTTTTGAACAAAATTTTTTACAAACTAACTCAAATTTATCAATAAGTTTCTTGGCATCATCATAGTTTGATTGTTTAATTTTCAAAAGTGTAAGCATATAAATTGCTTCATCATTTTGTGGATCTATCAAAAGAACATTTTGTAAATTTTTTTCTTGTTCGTTATCTTTTTCTTTTTCATTAAATATTTTAGCTAGATATAAATAAGATCTTTCGTTTTTTGGATTAAATACTATGTCTCTTTCAAAAAAAATTTTCGACTTATCAAACTTTTTATTATTAAAAAAGTTTTTACCTCTTTCAAAAAAATTAGAGTTACTTGCTAAAGCATTGGTTTTTAAAAAAAGACAAATCACTGCTAGTTTAATTAAAAATTTAGTTTTATTCATTTTTTTATTTCTAGATTTATTTATTTTTTGCAATATCTATTATACTTTTAAAATGCCTTTGCAATAAATATAAATTTCCTTGGACTCTTTCCTGCTTGCTATTGGTTTATATTTAATTACTTTTTTAAAGTATTTATTGGCATTTTTGTTGATTTCATCAAATATTGAACCCATAAAAATCTTAGATAAAAAAACACCTTCGTCATTTAAAATTTTCTTAGCTAAATTCATCGATTTTAAACAGAGTTCTCCAGTATTGAATGAATCTAAATTTTTGTTTCCGGTAGTATTGGCGGCCATATCTGATATTACGGCATCAATTTTTCTACCAAAGTAAGAGAAAATTTTTTCGTAAATAAATTGATCATTTAAATCACAATTTAAAAATTTTACATTATCTATTGGTTCCATAGGTTTTATATCTAATGATAATATTTTTCCTTTAAGTAACTTTTTGCTTAATACTTGTGACCAACCACCGGGACTACAACCCAAATCTAGTATGTAAGAATCTTTATTCAAAAATTTATATTTTTCATTTATTTCTATTAATTTAAATGCTGATCTAGATCTATATCCATAAATTTTTGACTTTTTAAAAAATTGATCTTTATGTTTTTTTCGTATCCAGTTTTTTGAAATTTTATTTTTTTTCAATTATCAGCTACTGTATGTTATAATACGTCTTCAGTTTCATCTTCTTGTCTAACTAATTTTGCTTTTTTTATTAAATGTCTGTAGTGAAAAAAACTTATGGGGATTAATAAAACGTAAACTATTCCCGTAATAAACAATATTTGAAAAGTAAAAAAGATTAATAAAGCAAGGTATGTGCCAATTCCTAATAATAAAAAAATTGCTAAATTGCTTGGAATTAAAATTCTTTTTAATGAATATGTGGGAATTTCGCTTACCATTAAAAAAGACGTAAAAATCAAAACGATGGAGCTTATGACTGCATTATTGCTCAGATCATAAATTCCACTTAAACTTAATATTAACGGTAATAAAATTAGTCCTGCTGCTGCTGGTGAAGGCACACCCTGAAAAAAATTGATTTTCCAAATTTCTGAATCATCAATTTCTGTAAGATTAAATCTTGCTAAACGTAGAGCGCAACAAACTGTATAAATTAAAACAAGTATCCATCCTATTTTTCCTATCTCGTTTATCGCCCAAAAATACATGACAAAGCTTGGTGCAACTCCAAAACTTATTACATCTGTTAAAGAATCTAATTCTTTTCCAACTTTTGAAGTGCCTTTAATCAATCTAGCTACACGTCCGTCAAGTGTATCAAGTATAGCAGCAAACCCAATAGCAATAATTGACATTGTGTAGTTTGTATCTAAAGCGAATTTTATTGAACTTAAACCCAAGCAAACACCAAAAATAGTTAACGCGTTTGGTAAGAGTGATCTTGGATTTTTTTTCTGTATTAATTTAAATTCTTTTTTATTTTCGATCATGATTTATTTTTTTTTGCCAATAAGGTTTCGCCCGCAACAGTATTTTGACCTTTACATACTAATAGATTGTAGTTTTGCAGATATACATCTACCTTACTTCCAAATCTGATCATACCAAATCTATCTCCTTGATTAAGTGTATCACCTTCTCTAACGTCGCAAACAATTCTTCTTGCAATCATTCCTGCAATTTGTACAAGGACAACCTCGTCCCCGGCTGAGTTTTTAAGCATTAAATAATTTCTTTCATTGTCTTCGCTCGCTTTATCAAGTGTGGCATTAATATATTTTCCTGGTTTATAATATATTTTATTAACATTGCCTGTATATGGAACTCTATTTACATGGCATGAAAGTACATCCATAAAAATACTTATTCGTGTAAATTTCTTTCCCTCCAGACCTAGTTCTTTGGGTCCATCAATTTCAATAATTTGTGTTATTTTTCCATCAGCTGGACTAACCAAATAATTTTCGTCTTTAATTGGAAATCTTTCGGGGTCTCTAAAAAAATAATATACCCAAATACTAATTACTAAACCTATTAATCCCAAATAATTATTAATTAATAATAAAATAAAAGTTATTACTGCGGCTATAACGACAAATCTATAACCTTCTTTATGGAGCCTTTGAAATACAAAATTGAACATAATTTAAACTCTTTTTAATTTTAAGCTAATATGTATATTTAGTAATTTAATTCAATTAATAATATAAGAGAATAAATGCCTAAAATTAAAGTAAAAAACCCCGTTGTTGAGCTAGATGGCGATGAAATGACCCGTATTATATGGGATTTTATTAAAAAAAAACTCATTCTTCCCTATTTAGATATAGATATTAAATACTATGACCTAGGAATTAAAAATAGAGATAAAACATCTGATAGAGTTACAATTGATGCGGCTAATGCTATTAAAAAAATTGGCGTAGGGATTAAGTGTGCGACTATTACACCTGATGAAAATCGCGTAAAAGAATTCAAATTAAAAAAAATGTGGAAATCTCCTAATGGAACCATAAGAAATATTTTGGGTGGAACTGTTTTTAGAGAGCCAATAATTTGTAAAAACATTCCTAAGTTAGTTCCAAGTTGGACAAACCCTATCGTAATTGGACGGCACGCTTTTGGAGATCAGTATAGAGCAACAGATTTTAAAGTGCCGGGTAAAGGAAAATTAGAAATGAAATGGACCTCAGAAGACGGAAAAGAAAAAAAAGAATTTGAAGTTTTTAATTTCGACGGCCCAGGCATTGCTTTATCTATGTATAATTTAGACCAATCAATTAAAGATTTTGCTAGAGCTTGTATGAATTAT
>CEOQ01070671.1_pt1 | contig 11492 bp, 15 predicted proteins | sample 361351 | NCBI WGS metagenome assembly CEOQ01 (sample SAMEA2619907, study PRJEB7988) | marine metagenome | biome: marine biome (ENVO:00000447); feature: deep chlorophyll maximum layer (ENVO:xxxxxxxx); material: "saline water (ENVO:00002010), including plankton (ENVO:xxxxxxxx)" | depth 60 m | reverse complement strand
CATCCAGACCAGATACGAATGCACCAGTAAGTATTTGCAAGATAACTAAAATAAAGAAAATTTTCTCAATTTTAAAAGGAATCGTTTTTTTTGATAGAGATGATTTATAATTATTATATTTCATAAAATTCCAGAGCAGTGAAATAAAAATGATAAATGCAATTATTAAATGTAATGATAAACGATAGTGACTTACGTCAGTCCTGTCTGTTAGTCCGCTTTGAACCATGTACCAACCTATAAAACCCTGAAAACATATAAGAAGAAAAATTAAATAAAATGTAAGCAAGTACTCATTCTTAATTTTTTTTTTAATTGTAAAAAATAATAAAGGCAAAATATAGAGTATTCCAATAATACGACCTAATAATCTATGAATATACTCCCACCAAAAAATAGTCTTGAATTCTTCTAGGGTCATTGAGAAATTTAATAATTTATACTCTGGTATCTCCTTATATAAGGAGAAAGTTTCTTCCCATCTTTTAAGCGATAGAGGTGGAAGTATTCCTTTGAACAAATCCCATCTTGTTATTGAAAGACCAGAATCAGTTAACCTTGTAAGTCCACCTATAACAATCATCAATGCAACAAGCCAAGTTATTAACAAAATCCAATATGAAATGTAGATATTTTTATTTTCAATAGACATAAAAATTAATATACATTCCTATTAAAAATTGAAAAATGTTAATTTGTCGCTAAAATGAACAATAAAGAACTCAATCGCGTACGTAAGAAACTCGATAAATTGGATATTAGATTAATAAATTTAATAAAAAGTAGAACGAGTTTAATCAAAGAAGTAATTAAAATTAAAAAATACAAAAATCAAATAGTTGATAAAAAAAGAATTAAGACAGTTTTAAATAATATAAAAAAATTATCGATAAGAAAAAATATAGACCCGTTGCTTACTAAAAAAATATGGTCATCAATGATTAATAGCTACATTGATTATGAGAGAAGAAATTTTAAAAAAAAGTAATTATTTGCTATGTGGAGGGAGTTTTTTTTCTACAAATACTTCATGTTTGCGTGTAGCAGGATTATATTTCTTGATTTTGAGCTTCACTTTCGCCTTTTCTCCTGAAGAAGGTTTTTTTACATAATAGAAGAACGGACTATCAGGTTTTTGCTCTGGCACTAGACGAACTTTAATAGATGTTTTTTTAGCCATTTTTTAATTTTTTTAATTCTTTTATAATTTTTGATATATTTTTAATCTTATCCTTAATAATTTTATTTGTCTGTAAATCTTGTTTATATACACCTAATTTTGCATGATCGTCAAGAGAAGCGAAATCAGTTTCTTTTAATATTTTTTTAACACCATTAATTGTTAATCCCTTCTCCTTTAATAAATATTTAATATGATTGATAATCTTTAAATCTTTCTTTGTATAATATCTCCTCCTGCCAGCCATAATTGTTGGTTTTATTTGTTTAAACTGTGTCTCCCAATATCTAATGGTATGGGTTTGAAGTCGACCGGACTTTGGATCCACTAAATCAAGATGTTTGGCTACTTCTCCAATTGTTTTATAATCTGATTCAGTTTTATCGTTTTTTTTCATTTATTGTTAATTTTTTTTTTAAATATTAAAGATGGTTTAAATTTAACGATTTTTCGAGATGATATTATAGCTTCAATTTTTGTTTTGGGGTTTCTTCCAATTCTTTCTTTTTTTTTAACAACTTCAAATGTTCCAAATGATGAGATCTTAATTTTTTTTGATATAATTAACTCAGTAATTAGAAACTCAAAAAAACTATCTATAAACTCAGAAGAAAACTTTTTTGAGAATCCTATCTTTTTATATATTTTTTCAGATAAATCGCTTCTAGTGATATTTTTTTTAATCATTAATTAAAAATATTACTGCTTAACTTAATGGTCAACAGTAATTAAATTCGATTCTATTTTTTCAATTAAATTGGTTTTTACTATTTTGTGACATACATTTATAGAGTGAGCAAATCCAATAGCATCAGTAGACCCATGACTTTTTACAACTGGTTTTTGTAACCCTAAAAATATTGCTCCATTATATTTTCTTGGATCAAGTTTTTCCTTAAATTTTTTTAATGAGCTGTATGACAATAAGATTGAGAGTTTATTTAATGAAGCTTTCAAATTTTTTGTAATAAAATTTGCTGTACCTTCTGCTGTTTTTAAAGCGATATTTCCTGTAAACCCATCAGTAATTATAACATCAACATCTCCATCCATTATGTGATTTCCTTCTATATATCCCAAAAATTCAAAATTTTTTATTTTATTATCTTTCAATATAGAAAAAGTTTTTTTTAAGGTGTCGTTTCCTTTATTTTCTTCCAGGCCTATGTTTAACAATGAAACTCTTGGTTTATCATTATTAAAAAGAGATTTGAACAAAGCAGAACCCATACAAGCAAAATCGGTTAAGTCTTTCTCACTACATTCAATGTTTGCTCCAAGATCAAGAACTATATTCATATTATTTTGATTTGGCCATAAGCCAGCTAAAGCCGGCTTGTTAATTCCTTCTATAGTTTTCAATAACAATCTTGAAATAACTAGTAAGGCTCCAGTATTACCGGCTGAGAGGCAAATATCAGATCTATTCTCTTTGAGAGATTCTATGCTTTTCCACATGCTAGACTCTTTACCTCTTTTTGCAGCTTTAAGAGGGCTTTCATTATCTTCGATTAGATCACTTGCGTTTACAACTTCACAATGTTGAGCAACTATTTTGTTTTTTGAAATTTCCTTCTTTAGCAAATCTTCTCGACCATATAGGTAAAAAAAGTTTTCTTGATTAGACTTCAAAGATATATGAATCCCATCTATTATTTTTTTTGGTGAGTTTTCTCCACCCATTGCATCAATTGCAATTTTTACTTTTTCACTCATTAAATTAATAATATTATTTTTTTGGATCTAATATTTGTTTGCCGTTATATATGCCTGTTTTTAAATCAATATGATGAGACAATCTAAATTCACCAGATTTTTTATCTTCAATTATATTAACTGAGGACACTTGGTGATGAGATCTTCTTTTATCTCTTCGAGATTTAGATGTTTTTCGCTTTGGTACGGCCATAATAAATATTATTTATATATAAAACTTAAATCACCACTTAATACACTATCAGAGGATAAATCAAAACAAAAAGCTTTGTATTTGTCAAAATAATCTACTAAGCCTAGTTTATTGGGGCTATTTTTAAGCAAATTAGACGTTAGGTGCTTAGTAAAAAACTTATTTTTTGAATTTAATGTTTTGTCTTGATATTTTTCGCAATATAGAAGAATTGAGTAAAAAACTTTTACTAGAAATTTCATATTTTTATTCACTGCCACATCTCCATAACCAATTTCTCTCATATTAAGCTCGATCTTCTTAAATATTAGATCAAACATTTTTTGGTAAAATTCGCTTGAAGATTCGTTGTGATTATTTTGTTTTATCTTGATAAATACAAATGAAATGTGCATAAAAATTAGATTAATTCTATTTTGAAAACTATCAGTTAAATCAAATTTAGTGTAAAATAACTTGTTGCGTGATAATAAAAGGATTTTATTGTATAAAGTTTCCTCATGCATAATTTTTTAAGTATTTATAGAACATATGAATAAAAATATATATTTATTAATAATAATTTTGCTTTTTTCTATAGGATGTCAGCGTCATGAAGTAATAAAAACACATGGGATATCATACCTAGAAAAGCGAGAAAAGTTAATATTTATAAATAAATCTAATAAAAATGACACTGTTAAAGTTTTGGGTCAACCATCTACGAAGGGAATGACAGATGACAACTTATGGATATATGTAGAAAGAACTCGAACAAGAGGCAAACTATTAAAATTGGGAAGAAACTATCTAAAAAAAAATAACGTTTTAGTGCTTGAATTTAATAAATATGGAATTCTTGAAAAAAAAGAATTTTATAATAAAGATAATATGAAAGATATAAAATTTGCAAAAAAAATTACTGAAAATGAAATTCGTAAGGAAAATTTTATCTATAGTTTTTTATCAAGCATCAGGCAAAAAATGGAAACAAAAAGAAAATAAGATTAATGAGCTATTACAGCTAACAATAATAAAGCCACAATATTTGTAATCTTGATCATTGGGTTAACAGCGGGGCCTGCGGTGTCCTTGTAAGGGTCTCCTACAGTATCTCCTGTAACTGCAGCTTTATGCGCCTCCGAACCTTTTCCACCAAATTTCCCATCTTCTATATACTTTTTTGCATTATCCCAAGCTCCGCCACCTGCTGTCATTGAGATTGCTACAAACAAACCTGTGATAATAACACCAAGTAGCATCGCTCCTACTGATGATAAAGCAGCTTCAACACCAGCTATCATAAATATAATAAAATATAAAATTATTGGTGACAAAACTGGCAACAAAGAAGGTAAAATCATTTCTTTAATTGCTGCTTTTGTTAATAAATCAACCAGACGTCCATAATCAGGCTTTCTTTTTCTTTTCATTATTCCTGGTATTTTCTTAAACTGTCGTCTAACTTCAATCACAACAGCACCTCCAGCTCTTCCTACAGCTTGCATTGACATAGATCCAAATAAATAAGGCAGCATCCCCCCAAATAACAGTCCAACAACTACATAAGGGTTTGAAAGATCAAAACTAACAATAATATTCTCTAGAGGTGAGCCTTCAATTTTTGAGAAAAATTTTATATCTTCTGTATAGGCAGCAAATAAAACTAAAGCTCCCAGGCCTGCTGAACCTATTGCATAACCTTTTGTAACAGCTTTTGTTGTATTTCCAACTGCATCTAATGCGTCAGTAGTTTTTCTAACATTTTTTGGAAGATTAGACATTTCCGCAATTCCCCCAGCATTATCAGTAACAGGACCGTAAGCGTCTAAAGCTACAACCATTCCAGCTAAAGCTAACATAGTAGTAACTGCGATAGCTATACCAAATAAACCTGCTATATGATTAGTAAATAAAATTCCGCTAACTATTATTAAAGCTGGTAGAGCTGTGGCTTCTAAAGAAACAGCAAGACCTTGTATAACATTAGTGCCATGTCCAGTGGTAGATGATTTTGCTACGCTGATTACAGGTCTAAATTTTGTTCCGGTATAGTATTCCGTTACCCAAATTATAAGTCCAGTAATAACTAAACCTACAATTCCACATATGTAAAGTCCAAATCCTGTAAATTCGGCATTTGTAGATTTGTAAAAAGTATCCAATCCTATAATTTTATCAGTGACAGGATATAAAATTATTACAGAAAAAATAGCTGTTGCTATAAACCCTTTGTAAAGAGCATTCATTATATTTTTGCTTGAGCCTAATCGAACAAAAAACGTTCCAGCTATAGAAGTTAGTATACATGATCCTCCTATTGCTAGTGGGTAAATCATCATGTTAGAATTTTCCATAAAGAAAATTGAGGATAAAACCATTGTTGCAACTATTGTTACTGCGTAAGTTTCAAAAAGATCTGCTGCCATTCCAGCACAATCTCCAACATTATCACCTACGTTGTCAGCTATAACTGCTGGGTTTCTAGGATCATCTTCTGGTATTCCAGCCTCAACTTTTCCAACTAAATCAGCTCCGACATCTGCTCCTTTTGTGAAAATACCGCCACCTAATCTTGCAAAGATTGAAATTAAAGAAGCTCCAAATCCTAAACCTACTAATGCATTAATAACATCTCTACCATCGATATTTAGTTTTACTAAAATTAAATAATAAATTGATATTGATAATAAAGCTAAACCGGCAACCAACATTCCAGTAACGGCCCCTGATTTAAAACCAATGTTTAATCCTGCCGCTAAACCTTTTCTAGAAGCTTCAGCTGTTCTAACATTAGCTTGAACGGACACAAGCATTCCTACATAACCTGCTGCTCCTGATAAAAAAGCTCCGATAAAAAATCCAATACCTACCCATATTCCTAATGCGAAGGTAATTATAAATAGTATGACGATTCCAACGATCGCTATCGTTTTGTATTGACGATTTAAGTAAGCACGCGCCCCTTCTTGTATGGCGCTTGCAATTTCTTGCATTTTTTGATTTCCCGGACTTGCAGATAAGATTTGTTTACCAACAACATAGCCGTAAAGAATTGCAAGTAAACCTGCTATTATAATAAAATTTAATACACTAATCATTTAATAAGAACAAATTTAATTAAAGAAACGGAAATTGCCAAAAAAAAACATAAAAGGCAACAAAAATCTACTATACATTTTTGTCTCGTGTCATTTTTGATGCTTTATCCAATATAGCGTTTAAAAAGCTCTTTTGCGAATCTTGGACGAAAAAGTCAGCCACTTTTAAATATTCCGTAATAACAACCTTTATAGGTATTTTGTGCATGTACATAAACTCATATAAAGCAGCAACAATCATTAATTTAATCATAATTTCTGTTTTATTATGGTTAATTTCATTTTTTAAATTACGATCTATGAAATCTTGAATATATTCTTTTCTTTCAATTGAACCCTTAACTACATCTTTTATAAATTTTTTGTATCTATGCTTAGGATAAGTTATTTCTGAATCTGTATTTAAATGATGTCCATACAATTTTTGTATTATAATAACTCTGGGATTTAAAAGAGCTTCATTTTGAATCATTTTTGAAACTTGTTATAACTGCCAACATTGCTTTTGCAGCCTCTCCTCCTTTGTCATTCTTTTGAGGGTTGGACCTTTGTAAAGCCTGACTCAAATTTAGACATGTAATTATTCCATTTCCAATAGGTTTGCTGTGCTCAATTGACAAATGCATAATTCCATTTATTGCAGCTCTAGAAATAAAATCAAAATGAGGAGTTTTTCCCTTAATAACACATGCGAGCGCTATAAAACCATCAAAGCTATTAATATTTCTTGAAATTATAGTTGGTATCTCAAAGACCCCGGGAGCGAGAATTTTCTTATAATCTCTAATGCCATTTTCTTCTAATATTTTTGTAGCTCCTAGAAGCAAGCCATTAGAAATTTTTGGATAATAATTAGCTATTACGATGCAGATTTTCATTTAATAATCTCTTGCTTTGTTATTTTAATTCCATATCCATCTAATCCTATTACTTTTTTCTTTGATCTGGTAACTAAAATCATTTTTTTAATATTCAAATATTTGATTATTTGGGCTCCAATTCCATAATTCTTGATTAATTTGTTAGAGCCATTTTTATAAAAACTCTTGCTTTTATAAGCTCTTAAAGTTTCTGATACTGATCTTAAATTAGTGTCTCTTATAAAAACTAAGACACAATCTTTGTATTTTTTAAAATAAGAAATAGTATTATTAAATGAATTTGGCAATCTCTCCCCCATCAGATAATTTTTTACAACATTTGAGGATATTACTCGGACTCTTGGATTTTTATTTTTTCTTAAATCTCCCTTAATTAAGGCAAAATTTTCAGAATGATCAATTAAATTTTCAAATATTTTAATTATATAAGTTTGCTTATTAATTTGAATACTCGAGGTTTTTTTTAATTTAGTCAAATTTTCTGAGTTCAATCTATAAGAAATCAAATCATCAATCCTTCCAATTTTTAATTTATGCTTTTTGGCAAAACTAAGGAGTTGTGGTCCTTTAGCCATTGTTCCATCATCATTCATTATCTCGCAGATCACTGCAGATGAGCCGCATTTAGCAAATTTTGCAATGTCTACTGAAGCTTCTGTGTGCCCAGCTCTAACCAATACGCCTCCTTCTTTAGCAACTATAGGAAATACATGACCGGGTGAAACAAAATTTTTAGGAGATACCTTTTTTTGTGTAGCTTTTTTTATTGTTATAAATCTATCATGTGCTGATATTCCAGTTGTGACTCCTGATTTTGCATCTATTGATACCGTAAACGCTGTTTGGCTTCTAGAAATATTATTTGGAGACATCAAAGGTAAATTTAGTTTGTCAGCTTGTTTTTGACATATCGTTAAGCATATTAATCCTCTACCATGTTTTGCCATAAAGTTTATTGAACTAGGAGAAACTTTTGATGAAGGAATTATCAAATCACCTTCGTTTTCCCTATTTTCGTCATCAACCAAAACAAACATTTTTCCTCTTTTGGCATCACGAATAATTTCTGTAATTTTAGAATATTTCATATTTTTACTTTATATATTTCTCTATATATTTGCCCAAAATATCAAATTCAATATTAACTAAATCATTTATTTTAAGATTTAACAAATTTGTTAATTTTAACGTTTTTGGTATTACAGCAACTTGAAAACCATCTTTTGTTATTTTTGATATAGTTAAGGAAATACCATTAATAGTAATAGAGCCTTTTTGCACTAGATTCTTTTTAAATTTTTTTGCTACCTTAAAAGTAATCACCCATGATTTTCCAACAAGTTGAACTTTTTTTACTGCGGAGGTTGTGTCAACATGTCCCTGGACAAAGTGTCCAGAAATTCTTTCTCCAAATTTTAGTGATTTTTCTAAATTTATTCTATCTCCTTTAGATGAAAATTTGAAAATTGTCCTATTTAAAGTTTCCTTTGACAGAAAAAATTTTGCTATTTTTTTCCTATAATTTTCTAAAGTCAAACAGACGCCAGAGCATGAAATGGACGATCCTATTTCATTTTTATGAAAGCTCATTTTTGAAATTATTTCAATAATACAATTATTATTTTTTTTATTAATTTTGTGGATTTTTCCAGTATGAGTAATAATTCCGCTAAACATTATTTAATTCTGTAAGAAATAAATTTATCTCCAAAAAGATTTATTTTTTCAATATTTGCCTTCTTGTTCCTTAAAAATGTTTTATAATAATATTTTATATTACCAGATCCATTGTTATTAAGGTTTGTGTCTGAAATAAAAAGTTTAAAGTCATGAATAAGATTTTTTTTAAAAAAACTTGTTGTCAGTTTTATTCCAGATTCTAGAAAAATTCTACTAAAACCTAATCTTTTAGTTTTATAAAGAGCTTTAATTAAATCTAGGTTTCCATTTTCATCAAGTGGAATTTTAAAGAGATTTATTCCATAACTTTTTAATAATTTAATCTTCTTTTTGTCTGATTTATTATAAAATATTATAGTTCCTTTTTTAAAATTGTCTTTAATAACTCTGGATTTTATTGGTATTTTGAGTTTATTATCCAAAATTATTCTAGAAGGGCTTCTGTCATATAGTCCATGTATTCTACACGTGAGCAAAGAATTATCTTTTATTATTGTGTGCGAACTAGTCATAATACAATCGTGGTAAGATCTAAGTAAATGAACTCTTCCTCTTGAATAAAAATTTGTTATCCATTTACTCCTTTTATTTATTGTATAGAAGTCTTTAGATGCCGCTACTTTACATGTAACAAAAGGCAACTCATCATTTTTAGATATAAAATAACTTCGATAAAAATCACTTATTTTTTGGTACGAAATTCCAGTATTAACAGCAATATTATTTTTTCGTAATCGAATTATAGATTTATTATATGATCTTAAGTCTGGGTCTTTAACAGAAAAAAAAACTTTCTTGAATTTATTTTTTATAATTTTATTTACACAAGCAGAAGTTTTTCCACGATGAGAACAAGGCTCCAGAGTTATATAAATATTTGAGCGATCAAAGTTAGTTTTACAAAAATTTATAGCATTATGTTCTGCGTGCGGTCTGCCATTTAAACTTGTAGATGCAGCACTTATTAATTTATTATCTTTTGTGATTACACATCCAACTGATGGGTTTTTATAGGTATTTCCTATATTTCTATGAGCTTGTTTTAAAGCTAGGTCCATAAAAAAAGAATGATTATTAAGTTTATTCAGATTTGTAGACATTCAAGTTGCCAATAAATTGTTCAAAATCTTTTGCTTCTTTAAAGTTTTTATAAACAGAAGCAAAACGAACATAAGCTACTTGATCTAAATTCGAGAGTCCATCCATAATGAATTTTCCAATAGTTGCTGTTGGAATTTCATTTTCACCAAGGCCTTCTAGATTTCTAACAATTTTCGAAATAAATTTCTCTATAGATTCACTTTCTATAGGTCTCTTTCTTAATGAAATATTTATCGATTTTGCAATTTTATCTCTATCAAAAGGCTCCTTTCGACCATTATTCTTAACTACGGTTAGCTCTCTAAACTGCACTCTTTCAAAAGTGGTAAAACGTTCTTTTCTTTCACAGCCGCAAACTCTCCTTCTTCTGATTGCGCTTCCATCTTCAGTGGGCCTTGAGTCAACTACGGACGTATCTTTTTCTCTACAAAAAGGACAAAGCATAAATTAATCTTTTATCAAATGGTTATAAATTGGAAATTTGGTACAAAGTTTTATTACTTCTTTTCTAACTTCATTTTCTGTTTTACTATTGTCTTCTGGATTTTGTGATAAGCCCTTTATTACCTTCGTGATTAGATCACCAACGGTCTTAAATTCATTTAAACCAAAACCTCTCGTCGTCGCTGCCTGTGAGCCAAGCCTTATTCCAGAAGTAATTGTAGGTTTGGCGCTATCGAAGGGTATCCCGTTCTTGTTACAAGTAATATTTGCACGACACAGACTAGTTTCTGCATCTTTTCCTGTAACGTTAAAAGGTCTTAAATCAACCAACATCAAATGTGTGTCGGTGCCTCCTGAAAATATTTTAAAACCATTATTTTTTAATGTCTCTGATAAAATTTTTGCATTAGCTAAAACTGTTTTTATATACTCTTTGAAAGAAGGCTGTAATGCTTCTTGAAAAGCAACAGCTTTCGCTGCTATTACATGCATTAATGGTCCGCCTTGATAGCCAGGAAAAACAGCAGAGTTAATTTTTTTCATTATATCTTCTCTATTACTCAAAATTATACCTCCTCTTCCTCCTCTTAAAACTTTGTGTGTAGTTGATGTAACTACATCCGCGTGTTCAATTGGGTTTGGATATCCCTTTCCTGCAACTAGTCCAGAAAAGTGAGCCATGTCTACCATAAGATATGCATTAACTTTTTGCGCAATGCTTTTAAATCTCTTAAAATCAATTACTCTTGAATACGCACTCCCGCCAGCTATTATAAGTTTAGGTTTATGTTCTAAAGCTAAAGATTCGACTTGATCGTAATCTATAAGTCCTGTTTCTTTATCAACTTCATAATGAAATGAATTTAGCCATTTTCCAGATAGAGCTACTTTGGCTCCGTGGGTCAAATGTCCTCCAGAATTTAAGCTCATACCAAGTATAGGGTCGCCAGGTTTTAAAAGCGCTAGATATACTGCCCCATTAGCTTGAGCTCCAGAATGCGGCTGTACATTTGCAAACTTGCAGTCAAATAATTTTTTAACACGTTCAAGAGCTAAATCTTCTGCTTTGTCAACAAATTCGCATCCGCCATAATATCTTTTTGATGGATAACCTTCGGCATATTTATTCGTCATAATGGAACCCTGAGCATCAAGAACGGCTTTTGAAACAATATTTTCAGAAGCTATTAACTCAATATGTTCCTGTTGTCTTGTAA
>CEOQ01085415.1_pt1 | contig 11499 bp, 10 predicted proteins | sample 361351 | NCBI WGS metagenome assembly CEOQ01 (sample SAMEA2619907, study PRJEB7988) | marine metagenome | biome: marine biome (ENVO:00000447); feature: deep chlorophyll maximum layer (ENVO:xxxxxxxx); material: "saline water (ENVO:00002010), including plankton (ENVO:xxxxxxxx)" | depth 60 m | reverse complement strand
GATTCCAGCAGGTTCGGTCTTCTCCGCTGGATTCTCAATCCACTCAAGAGTCAGCTCCGATTCATGGTCGGTTCCAATTCCTCTGGAGGTCATCGCCATCGATCAACTCTCAGCGACTCCGATTAGCGATGGAATCGAGCATGAGGTCGCACCCGATGCGACTCTCGAACTCGAGATTGACTTCCTCAACAATGGGAACCGCGACTTGAGCATGACAGCCTACCAGCGCGCGATTCCCTCAGGCTGGAGCATCACCGGTGGTTTGGACACTCTACAAGCCCCAGCCGGTGAGACGACCACGTGGTCGGTCACCCTGCAAGGAAATGGGCGAGCCACCACTGGCGACTTCAAGTTGCGATTCGCCACCGACGATGGTTTCTTCATCGATTGGAACCGAACCATCGATGTACTTTCAGCAGCGATTCCTAGTCTAGCTTTCCACCAGATTGTCCTCGCCGACGGCACTTCTTCCAACTCACCACTAGGGGTTGGTGCACACCCTGTCGGAACTGGATTCGACCTCGCATGGAAGGTCGAGAACGAGGGAACATCGTCTTGGAGGCCTACGACCAGCATCATCGTCCCCGATAGTGATTGGCTGGCGACTTGCCCAACCACTCCCTCGAGCTTGGCAGCTGGGGCAAACAGTATCATCTGGTGCACGGTAACCATTCCACTGTCAGCCCAAGCCGGTAGCGAACCCATCGTTATTCTCAGGATGGAAGGCGAAGGAATCGAGATCGAGAATTCAATCACACTCCGCGTCGACGCCGTCTCCGCTGTGACGTGGAACCTCAGGACTCAGGCGGTGGCCCACGAAGGCTACCCGATTCAGATGACTGTGGACATCCAAAACATCGGAAATGCCGAGGTGAGCCACCGACTCGATGTCGACGCACCATCTGGTTGGAACGTCTTCATCAACGACGAGATTCTGATTCGCTTGAGCCCAGGGGAATCTCGCTCGATAGTGATTGATTTCACCCCTAACACAGGCGCTGACGGCCTGATTGAGATGTCCCTGCGCAATGGTGAGGACATCCAAGGTTCGATCTTCACCTTCGAGGTCGATGTCATGCCTGGGAAGGGTAGCAGCGGAAGTCTAGCCGAGACTCTGATTCCAATCATCATCGTTCTCCTGCTCGCAATAATCGGCGGGGCTGGATTCTACCTCTATCGACAGCGAGGTGGGAACCTTGAAACCCTCGTTCCGAAGGACGCGATGAGCAAGATCAGCGAGTCGCTAAATCTCACCGAACAAGAGAGTGGTTCGGGCATCGAATGCTGGGTTTGCAGCAAGGATATCTTCGTCGGAAAAGCACTCGCTTGCGGCAATTGCGGGGCCCGCTACCACACAGCCGGCCAAGTCAAGGGATGCGACATCATCTCCGTCGGACGCTGCCTCCACTGCGACGCCGGTTCGGATGAACTGGTCGAGGCCTAAACCGCGACCCTACGGGGTCGCGCGGCCCGAAGCCCTTAGAGGGGCCCGATTGTCGGAAGGGCGATGAATCGCGCTGTATCGGCTCGATTGCTGGTGGTTCTGCTGATTTTCACAGCATTCTCACCAATGGTCCAAGCCGAGGTCGAACCGCGCCTCACAGCGAGCCCGATGGCTCAGGAGGCTGACGCGGATAACCCCGCGGAATACACCATCACCGTCCACAACGATGGCGACGACGACATGGCGGTCAGCCTCAGCACTTCTCAAGATGCTTCGAATTGCAATGGATTCAGTTCGTCCATCGAGCAGGTCTCCGGAACCATTGGAGCAGGAGAATCGGAGACCGTCACACTCACCGTATCCGTCTCCGACCAAGCCGATGGTGAGTGTGAAACCACAGTCCAAGCGACAGCGCAGGTCGCCGACGGTGCTCCGGGCACTCCGAAGAATGCCGATGTCACCGTCACCACGACCGCCGGCGACGGCGGTGGTCTCTACGCGGTCAAACTCACCACCGACGAGCCGAATGTCGAGTACGATGGAGAGGATCAGGTTGTCTGGGATGTCGAGGTGGAGAATACTGGTGAGCAGCAGGCCAATGTTCAACTCGAGATGACCAGCGATGACGATTGCGAATCCGACGACCTGAGCGCGAGCGTCGATCCAGCGGTAGTTCAATTGGAATCTGGAGACACGGAGACTGTCGAAGTCACGGTCGAGGTGCCCGACGGCAGCTCGACCGAAGCCGGCAACCATTGCTTCTTACTCACAGCTACGGTCACCAACGATCCGAACCAAGCCGACCGAGCCCAAGACAACCTGACGCTGCGCCTCAATGTCCCCGAAGTCAAGGAGTGCGACGGCTCACTATCCACAACCTCACACAGCCTCGACCCCGACGAGACAGCCGAGAATAGCTACGCTGTCGAAAACATCGGCAACACCCAATGGACCGTCAATATGCAAGCCCAATCTCCTGGCAACGACATTTCGGGATGGGTCCAGTTTGACAGTCCAACCTCTGCCCTCCTCGCCGAACCCGGCAATTCCGACGATAGTCACACGTTCACCTTCTCAGTCACTCCCGACGATTCCGTCGAAGCCGGCTCGCAGATTGAAATCAAGATTCAAGCTAGGTCCAACCAAGGAATCGGCTGCGAACAGATTCTGACAGTGACCATCGGCCAAGTCCACGATGCCAGGTTGACGCTGAGCACAACCAAACTCTCGAATGTTGAGCCCGGAACTTCAGACTCGGTAACACTGACGGTCGAGAATCGCGGAAATGGCCTAGACACCTTCTCTTTCACAACGACGGATATTCCAGAGGGATGGCAGGTCTCGTTCTCGCAATCCTCTGTCACCGTGAACAGCCGTCACGACTCGAATAACGAGGCCTCGCTCACCGCCACGGTAAACGTTCCCGCAGATGCTTTGGCGGGTGATAACACAGTCGAATTTGGCGTAACCGTAAGTGGTTCAACGACTATTCTCACTAGCAAGGTGCTTACTGTATCGGTCGCGGCAAGGCACGACCTGAGGGCTGAGATGCTCTCCGAGCAGCAGACGGGACGTTCGGGTCAGGTCGTGCAATTCCCGATTGACATCACGAATACTGGCAATATCCGTGATACGTTCAAACTGCAGGTTTGTGATCCGAGCGATCAGACCGGATGCAATCCTCCGATGTGGGCTGCATCCTATTCGGACTCGAATGGCAATTCGATTTCACAGGTGATTCTAGATCCGGGTGAGTCGAGGCGCGTCTTCCTCGATGTGACTGTCGAGGGTGAGGAAGACGCGGACTCGGTGTCTATTCTCTCGCGCGTTGCGATATTCGGAACCAGCGAGAAGGTCGAACACGAGATTAGCGTGATCGTCTCAAATTACGATTATGGCATGGCCATATCACCCGAGATGCCCGGCCCAGTGGCCGGTCAACTCGACATTGTTCTGCCACCCGGAGGGATAATGGAAATCACCTTCTGGGTTGAGAATACTGGTAATTTCCCCGGCGGCGATAACGCAGTCATCTCGATGACTGGAATGGAATCATCAGTTCTACGCAAGGTCCTCGTTGACGGTGCCGTCGCCACTGACAACATCCCGGTTCCCTCTGGCGACCGCGTATTGATTACGGTCGAATTCGAGGTCCTCGAGGGCGTATCCAGCGGCACCACGGGCGTCATCAAAGTCAGTGCTTCCTCGGAGAAGAATGCTGCCCAGAGCACCAGTGTTGACCTCGTTTTCGAGGTTCGCACGGTTCACGATCTACGCTTTACTCTCGAAGGTGAGGATACAGCGACGACCGACGAGAAAACCAGCGTTGAGTTCATTCTTCACATCACCAACCACGGCAATGTAGTCGAGACGGTCCAGATCCTCACAAGCGATTCACTGCGGGGCTGGACCGTCAACATCCTAGATGACGAATTCCAACTCTCACCAGGCAACTCGCGCACCATCACGGTGCGCGTCACACCACCCGCTGGAATGATTCAGGATGATACCTACAGATTCACCATCACTGTTCAACCGAAGGGAATGCCGGTCGCAGGCCAACCGCTAGACCTAGAAGTCAGCGCCGAAGTCTCTCCAGGGCTGACCTGGCTCAGCGAGCAGAACGAACAGATTCTGGTTTACGGCCTGACTGGAATCGGCGCCCTTCTGGTGGTCATTCTCTTCTTCCGCTCGCGCGCGGAGAACCGTCGTATTATCGAAGCGCTCGAGTACGAATCGCGCGACTGAAAGTGCACTCCAATTCTCTCCAGCTCAGATGCTGACATCGTCACCCCTAGATGAGGGGGGCCGGCCTCGTTCTGCCAATCTTCGCGCACACACGGTTATGCTTATGACCGGATTTCAGGTGGCGAACTCTGCCGGTCCCTACGGGACCGTCAGGTGTCAGCGATGTCGACGGTCCCAGAAGCCTATCTCGCATTGGCCATCATGACCCTCGTCGGCATCGGTTTTCCAGTGATGAGCTTCGTCGCTTCCCGCTTCCTCAGACCGACCCCGAGCGCTAACGACAGCAACAAACTGCGCTCGATTCTACTGCCGGGCTACGAGACTGATCAGAGCCTGTACGTCCGGCGAGAGAGCACCTACGAATGTGGGGCGGACCCAGTTGGTGACGCGCACATCAACTTCCACTTCCAGTACTACTGGTACGCCATTATCTTCCTCGTCTTCGACATCGCGTTCATGTTCCTAGCTTTCGGCGGCGTCATCGCAATCGAAGAAGCCGGCGCCGACATCGACGTCTGGGCGGCCATGCTGACTCTGACCGTCTTCATCGTGCTGATGAGCCTAGGCGTCTGGCACGTCTTCCGCAAGCGCGGGCGAATATACATCTGAGGTGATTGAATGAGCGACGAGGTTCCGAATTTCTCAGTCTTCAATAGCAGGATTCTCGTCGATACCGTCGGTGATGTGACCGACGAGGCTCTGAGGGCTAGCCGCATGAAGGATGTTATCGGCGTCCTCGGTGGACGCCTCTTCAACTGGGGTCAGCGTAAGTCGCTTTTCCCGCTTCACCTCGGAATCAAGTGCTGCGCTCTGGAGATGGCTGCGGCTGGCGCGAGTCGCTTTGATGCTGAGCGATTCGGCGTTTTCTTCCGCTCCAGCCCGCGCCAGTGCGACGTTTTGTTGGTCAACGGTCCAATCTCGAAGAAGTTCGCTGACCCCATCGTGCGTCTGTGGGAGCAGATGCCCGAGCCGAAGTGGTGCATCGCCATGGGTGAGTGCGCGATTTCAGGCGGACCTTACTTCCAATCCTACAACGTTCTCGAAGGCGTCGATACGGTCATCCCAGTCGATGTCTACATCCCAGGATGCCCGCCTCGACCAGAGGCGCTCATCGACGGCTTCGGCAAGCTGCGTGAGAAGATCATACGCATCGGTGCAGTTCCGAGCGAAGTCCGACCGATGAGCGAGGCCCCGCTGATCGTCGGAGACGAGTGAAGGAGGAGTCAGGATGGGCAAGAAGGTCACAGCGGCGGCTCAGCAGAAGTCTGCCGAGTCTCTCGTCGAGGCAATCTCAGCAATCGATGGCGTTAGTGCCGCACTCGACACTCGCTCCAGCGGCACGCAGGCCCGCCACACCGTGAGCGGGACCTGCACACCTGATTCATGGCGAGGTCTCGCAGAGACACTCGCAGCCGAGCACGGCGTCGACCACTGCTCGATGATTACAGGAATCCACTGGCCCGACGCCGCTGACAAGACTTGGGAGGTCGTCTACCACCTGATGCGAACCTGCGTCAGCGACCCTGAGACAATTGAAGGCGTAGTGCAACCGAACATTACCGATGCAAACAAGGTCGGCAGCACTTACTATTGGAATCACCAAGATGTTCCTCTCGAGATTCAGATTAGCATCGCTCTGCCCGATACTCGCGAGCCAGCGGTCGCATCGGTGCAGGATATCTGGGTCGGCGCGGACTGGAATGAAAAGGAGACTTGGGACCTAGTTGGAATCGACTTCGAGGGTCACGAGGGAATGCGCCGCGTCCTGAACCCACACGAGACTCCGGTCGGATACCACCCTCTTCAGAAGCAGCACAAGTTGCGCTACCATGGATTCGAGGAGATGTACGACGACGCTCAGGGATTCCTGAGGAAGCCGGCCGACGCTGGCAAGGTGAAGTGAGGAGGGATTTGCATGGCAGAAATGTGGATTTCCATGGGTCCTCAGCACCCTATGACTCATGGTCTCTGGACTCTCAAGGTCAAGGTCGACGGCGAGACCGTCGTCGACACCGAGCCGGATTTGGGATACATTCACCGCGGTGTCGAGAAAATTTGCGAGGCTCGTGATTTCACACAAATTACGACCTATTGCGATAGGTTGTGCTACGCCAGCGCAAACACTTGGTCACACTCTTACATCTACGCCGCCGAGGACCTACTCGGCGTCGAGGTGCCCGAGCGCGCTGAGTACATCCGCCTCGTCGCGGTCGAACTCCAGCGCATTGCCAGCCACCTGATGTGGCTGGGCGCTTACGGCCCAGACATCGGCAATCTGTCGATCATGGTCTGGTGTCTGCGCGAGCGCGAGATGATGATGGATCTCCTGCAAGAGCTCGGCGGCTCGCGCATGCATTACAATTTCCCGCGAATCGGCGGCGTCAAGCGAGACCTGCCACACGGTTTCGCTCAGCGCGCTCGCGCCAAACTCAAACTCTTCCTCAACCGAATTCAGGAATACGAATCACTCTTCGACGAGTCCACCGTATTCCTAGTTCGCAGCCAAGGCGTCGGCTATGCCAAGCCTGAGGAGATGATCAACCACGGCGTCACCGGACCGAACGTCCGTGCCGCCGGTGTCGATTACGACGTTCGCTGGGCTCACCCTTACTCAGTCTACAGCGAACTCGACTGGCAGCCAGCCGTCGAGCGCTCTTCGATCAAGGGCGCTGATTGCTACGACCGCTACAGAATCCGCGTCGAGGAGATGCGCTCAAGCGCTTCGATGGTGCTGCAAGCGCTCGACAAGATGCCCGGCGGAGCCGAGACCTACCACGAGCCGGGCGACCCGAAGATTATCGCCAAGGCTCCATCCCGTGCCCCAGAAGGAACCACAGGAAGCCATCACTTCGAAGATAGCCGCGGCGAGTCGATGTTCTACCTCGTCGGTGGTGGCGAGAGCCGCGGAAAGATGCCATACCGTGTCTCTATTCGCTCGCCGATGTTCATCACAATTCCATACGCGGCCAAGTGCATGATTGGTTACAAGGTCGCGGATATTCCAGCGATTATGGGTTCATTCGACCCATGCATCGGGGAGACCGATAGGTGAGGTGAGAGAATGGCGAGCAGCGATTGGTTAGACCTACGCGGCTGGATGGAGGCCATCGTCGGTTGGTCGATGGATATGGTACACGACATTCTCCCTTCGAATGATATCGGACTCGGCCCTCTTGGCACCCTAAACATTCAGAACGAGTTCGCCAGCATCCAAGGCGCGCTTGAGACATTCATCTTCACGACCATAATGTGCACCATCGTCTTTGGAACGATGATGATTACTCTGATGGTCGTCCCATACATCGAGCGCAAATTCATCGCGCGCCTGATGGATCGCCTCGGAGCCACCACGAGCCTTCGCAGCCTTTGGATTGGTGAGGGGCATACGACGGCGGGACAATGGTGGAATCAACTTCCATTCGGAATCGGTGCAATCCTCGGATGGGTTGTTGGCACCCTCAATTCGGTCGCTGGCAACGACTCGAAGCACGTCGCAGTCCACCGCGTACACAACCGCGGTTACCATGGAATCTGGTTCCTCTTCCCGGGCTTCTTCCAAGCCCTTGCGGACTTCCTCAAGTTCGCCACCAAGGAGCACATGGTCCCGACAAAGGCCGACAGAGTGGTCTTCGAGACCGCCCCGGTGATCATCATAGCAACCACCGTGATGGTCTATGCATTCATCCCGTTTGGACCTCACATCTGGGCGGCTAATCCCGACCTCTCACTCATCTTCATGATGGCCGTCTTCGGCGTCGCCCCACTGGGTGTCTTCTTCGCAGGCTGGGCATCGAACAACAAGTACACACTCATCGGTGGGATGCGCTCAGCCGCGCAACTCACAGCCTACGAAATTCCCCTTCTAATCAGCGTCCTCGCAATCGCGGTGATCTCAGGCTCGTTCAATATCCTAGAGATAGTCGACTTCCAGATCGAGACCTCGGATACTTGGAACATCTTCATCATGCCACTCGGCGCAGCCCTCTTCCTCATCACGATGATCGCCGAGGTCGAGCGTATCCCATTCGATATGCCCGAGGCAGAGGCCGAACTCGTCGAGGGCTGGTGGACCGAATACGGAGGCATACGCTGGGGACTCATGTTCGCCGTCGAGATGATGCGCGCCTACGCGGCTTGCATCCTCTTCGCTCTCTTCTTCCTCGGCGGCTGGCAGCTACCATTCGAGGACACACTCGTCAGCCTTCCATTCGTCGGTGGCGCATTTGATTTCCTCGTAACCATCACTCCCGGAATCGGAGTTCTGCTCGTCAAGGCCTACTTGATGTTCGCCTTCTTTGTCTGGGTCCGCGCCTCGCTCCACCGCGTGCGCACCGATCAGATTCTCGAATTCGGCTGGCGCTGGCTCCTTCCAGCCTCAATCGTCAACCTGATGGTAGCCATCTGGCTGCGCTTGGAAGTCTGGGATAGCACAGCAGCCGGCGGCTGGCCAATCTGGGCAGCACCAGTCCTCTTCGGAACCTTCGTCCTCGCATTCATCGTCCTCGCCATCGACGAGGACAAGGAAGCCCTCGAACTCAACCGGCGAATGTATCACACTCAGACTTTGGAGAAGGCCAGCCCGGGGACGCACAGGGAGTAATCAGGAGGTGAGTAGATGAGCGATGAACAACAATACAACACCGGACACCCACACGCGGTCCCGAACTTCCGAAACCTCATCATTCGACCGATGTGGATTACTCTGAAAACGGCGCTTCGCACAGTGCCATTCCTCGGTCGCCTCGGCATTCTCAAGAACAATTACCACGGTCAGAAAGTCGATTTCAAGGACGAATTCACCCTCGCTCGAATCGGGCACGACCACCTATCGGAAGGCCACACCTACGCTGCCGACCGCGAGTCGACCGACCTGCTACCATTCCTTGAGCGCCCTGTGACGGTGATGTATCCTTACGAGCGCCTTGAAGACATGGAGCCTTGGCTTTTCGTGCCTGGAAATTACAACGGACGCATCGGTATCGTCTGGGAGACCTGCACCGCTTGCAAGGCCTGTGTCCGCGCCTGCCCCAACGACTGTCTCCACATGACCTCCGAGGTCCGCGTCAACGTCCTTGACACCGCTGAGGAAGGGGACGAGTGGCACGGATATGGGTCCGAGGTCGAAGCTGGTGGATTCGCTGCCAAGCCACGCGAGGACTTCGAGGAAATCGAGGAGTTCGACCTAGTCAACGAGCACTCGGCGGTTCCGCAGCAATACGATTTCGCCGAGGTGATCGACATCTCTGGAGACACAGCAACAGTTCGCTGGATGGATGGCTCGGGCATCGAGGATATTGGTACAAGCGAACTGAAGCCAGCCGAGACGGATATCGTCAGCGGCCGCATCGACCTCGGTCGTTGCATGTTCTGCGGTCTTTGCGCAGAAGCATGCCCATTCGAGTCATTCTTCATGACAAACGAATACGATGGAATGTCTGGTTACTCGCGTGAGGATCTCTGGTTCGACGCTGACCGAACCCGTGTTCTGCCAGCTGTCCACCAAGAGCGCGTCGACATGGAGTTGGCGAAGCGCGCGAAGAAAGAGAAGGAAAAGCGCGCGAAGAAGGCGGCAAGAGCCGCCAAGGAAGCGGAGGCTTGATTTCGATGGATATCGATTTCGAGGCGATCGCATTCGTCATCATGGCGCTCGTCGCCATCCTCGGCGCACTGGGATGCGTTTACGCGCGCCGCGTTGCCCACTCGCTTCTTTCACTCATGATGACCTTCTTCGCGGTCGCTGGCGTGATGGTTCTCGCCCACGCTGAGATGCTCGCAGCGATTCAGATTCTCGTCTATCTCGGCTCGGTCATGCTCGTGGTGCAATTCGGTGTCATGCTGACCCGCCGCCAGATTCAGGAGGGTGATGTCCAATGAAGGCGGTCAGCGTTCTCGCACGACTCGGCGTCTTCGCCTTCATCCTCATTCTTCTACGCGAGGTGATGGAGCACCCAATGTTCGGCAACGCCGCTGCAGGCGCTCCCACAACCCTCGATTTCGCCGTCGCAATCCTCGATGATTGGGCCATCGTCACCGTCGTTCTTGGCATTCTGTTGGCAATGGCTATGATCGGCGCTTCCTATCTCGTCCGCGACGAGCGCCTCGTCAATCTCCTCTACGATATGGGAGGAGATGAGTGATGATCGAGGCCAGTTGGATAGCCGGACTCGGCGTCATTCTATTCGGAATCGGACTCATTGGCGCGTTCAGCCGAAAGAACGCCATCGTCGTTCTGATGTGCATAGAGGTCATGCTGAACGCAGCCAACCTCAACTTCGTCGCCGGAGCTCTCCACTATGGCTCCGTCGACGGCTGGGTATTCACCGCGGTCGCAATCGCAATCGCGGCCGCGGAGGTCGCAATCGGGCTGGCCATCCTGCTCTCGCTATACAGCACGCAGGAGACAATCTCGCTAGACGAAGCGACCCTGCTGAGGAACTGAGGTGACAAAGATGGGAGAGCACAAGCAAGAGTGGGATAGACTACTCTACATCCTACCGTTCCTCGCGATTGTACCTTTCCTGTACACAACAGGTGCGCAATCAACTGATTATTGGTGGATAATCATCGCCGCACCACTGGTCTTCTTCGCAACGATTGCAATCGCTGGTCAAATCTGGAACGGCGATGAGACTTGGGTCAATCGCTTGAAGGAAGGAGGTATTCTCGGCCTCGGGGCTCTCAGCGTATCTCTCTCGGCGGCCGTGTGGCTGATTTACGATTATCTCGAGCACCACGGACACATCGAGTCAGGCGATCCATTCAGCTGGCTCACATTCGACGTCCTGACCTACAATGGCGAGGGATGGTCCGTCGCAAGCACAGGGTTCACTGGCATCGGATTCGGCATTTACCTCGACGCTGTCAGTATCATGCTGCTCTTCGTCGCAACCTTCCTCTGCTTCCTCATCTGCTGGTTCGCAATCGGCTACATGACCACGGACTCAATCAACGATAACAGCAACCACCGATTCTTCGCCGAGTTCGTCCTCTTCTCGATGGGAATGTTCGGAATGGTCCTCGCTGACAACTTCCTCTGGCTCTTCATCTTCTGGGAGATTATGGGACTTTGTTCGTATCTTCTCATCGGCTTCTACTACTGGAAGCCGAGTGCTGCCTACGCTGCGAAGAAGGCATTCCTTACCACGCGCGTAGGCGATGTCTTCCTGATGATTGGACTTCTGATTCTCTACGACATCTACGGTTCACTCGACTTCGCGGTTGTCTTTGACGATCCATCAACGGGAGTCGGTGGAGCGCTCGTCGATGCTGGTCAGTTGCAGACCGCTCTACTGATGTTGTTCATCGGC
>CEOQ01004412.1_pt1 | contig 11519 bp, 10 predicted proteins | sample 361351 | NCBI WGS metagenome assembly CEOQ01 (sample SAMEA2619907, study PRJEB7988) | marine metagenome | biome: marine biome (ENVO:00000447); feature: deep chlorophyll maximum layer (ENVO:xxxxxxxx); material: "saline water (ENVO:00002010), including plankton (ENVO:xxxxxxxx)" | depth 60 m | reverse complement strand
AGATGAACTCGGCGAAGAAATATTTTCTGCCTTAAACATCATGAGAGTATATACAAAGTCGCCTAGAGAACGTCTACAGGATTTCCAAAAAAAAGATCCTATAGTTCTTTCAATTGGCAGCTCTGTAGGGGAAGCAGCCCACCAAGTCCATAAGGACCTGAGTAGAGGTCTAAAGTACGCCGTCCTGTGGGGTCAGTCAGGAAAATTTGACGGGCAACACGTGGGAAGGAATCACGAGCTCATAGACGGCGATATTATAGAAATACACTCCTGAAAGTCTAGAATTGTCCTAGAGATTTAGCCACTCGCCCCGGAGACATAGGAAGTTCATCCATCCTAACACCCACAGCATCATGAATGGCGTTGGCAATAGCTGCCATTGGCGGCACCAGACATGCCTCTCCAACACCTCTAAGACCAAATGGATGACCTGGATTAGCAACCTCAACAAGCACCGTATCAATCATTGGTAAATCCAAAGAAACCGGCATACGATAATCTAAAAATGTCGGGTTCACCATTGTGCCATCATCATCAAAAATATATTCTTCGTTTAAAGCCCAACCTATACCCTGAACTGCACCTCCTTGCATCTGACCTTCTACGTAACTTGGATGTATAGCCTTCCCTACGTCTTGAATCGAGGTAAATCTTAAAACATCAACTTTCCCTGTCTCTTCATCAACTAACACATCAACAATATGAACAGCAAATGCATTTCCCACGCCACCAGGATTTACAGTCGCTCTCCCAACAATTGGGCCTCCCGTACCATTTAATAATGAAGCCAGCTCAGAAAAAGTAAATTTCAATTCCGAGTCACTTATATGAGATATGACTCCTTTTTCAAATACTATGTCCTGCGATTCAACATCCCATATCTTGGAAGCCCTTTCTATCATCTGGTTCTTAATATCTATCGCAGCTTCAACACAGGCCGTTCCCGTTTTAAAAGTTACTCCACTTCCACCAGCCCCCGAGCTGTAACCTATTGAGTCCGTATCTCCAATAGAAGGATTAACATCATCAGCCCGCAATCCCAAGATATCCGCAACCTGCATCGCCATAGCAGCCCTGCTTCCACCTACATCAGGAGATCCTTCTACAAGATTTACAGTTCCGTCAGCATTAACACTAGCTACAGCACTAGCTGGACCACTAGCATTGAACCATGCCCCAGCAGCTACTCCCCTGCCCACTGATTTACCTTCTACATTATCCTTGTAGTGGGGATGATTTTTTGCTGCCTCTAAAGTTTCTATCAGACCAATCTTCCTATAAGCAGGTCCATTCGCTGGTTGTCTGGTCCCTTCTTTTGCCGCATTCAAAAGTCTAAATTCAATCGGGTCCATACCAACTTTCTCTGCTAATTCGTCGATAACTGTCTCCACAGCAAAAGCGCAGGCTGGAGAACCAGGCGCCCTATATGCTGACGATTTTTGCACATTAGTTACAACATCTAGGCCTTCAACATATGCGTTAGGAATAACATAGGGCCCCAGCATCGTACGACTTCCTCCCGCAACCGGTGACCCCGGAAAAGCCCCGGCCTCAAATACAAGACGTGCTTTAACACCTGTCAATTTCCCATCAGAGGTGGCAGACATTTTTATTGACATTTCTGTTCCAGAAGTTGGTCCTGTCCCTATAAAAACTTCCGCTCTAGTCATGGCTATCTTGACAGGTAATCCTGATTTCTTCGACAAAATAGCAGCTACAGGTTCCAAATAGACTCCCCCTTGTCCCTTTCCTCCAAAACCACCCCCTATTTCTAGAGGAACCACTGTTACATCACCTAATGGAACTTCGAGAATCGCCGAAATATGGTCTCTAAAGGCAAATAACTGCTGGGTACTACACCAGACGGTTAGTTTTCCATCCTGATTCCAAAAAGCAGTTGTGGCTTGAGGTTCTATGTAACCTTGATGAACCGCACTAGTTTTAAATTTTCTTTCAACAACTACGTCTGAATCGTTGAAGGCTTTCTCAACATCTCCTTCTTCCGAAATCACCTTCAGAGCCAAATTACTGACCTCGGACTCCCCACCTTCACCCCATCCACCAACTCTGAACAAAACACTAGATTGAGTAGATAAACGATCGTGAAGAACAGGGGCATTTTCTGCTAAAGCCTCTCCAGCGTTCAAAACAGGTTGTAGAACCTCGTATTCCACCTCAATCAATTCTAGGGCTTCTTCAGCAACGTGCTGACTTATAGCAGCAACAGCCGCTACCGCATGTCCTTTATACAGAACTTTTTCTCTTGCCATGGAATTCCGACTATAAAATCCATAGTTAACAGCCGCTCCTTCTTCAAGATCTGCGATCTCAGCGGATACTTCAGGTAGATCTGCAGACGTCATAACTGAACGGACCCCAGGATGATCGAGTGCTTTTGAAGTATCTATAGATAAAATTCTTGCATGCGCATGGGGGCTTCTAAGAATCTTTCCATGTAAAAACCCAGTCGGATGTGAATCCGCACTATATTTCGCTCTACCTGTGACTTTATCTGCTCCATCGTGCCTGACAGGACGGGTTCCAACAACATCAAATTCTTTTTCTGATAGAACCATATTAGTTTCATAAGGTGGCATGTTCTAACTCCCTCAACAAAGTAAAATTTTGCCATAAATAACCAACCCAAATTTACCACATATGAGCTCAAAAAACAGACACGTCACAGAAAAAAATATGATTCAGAAATGAAAGTTTCTGTGGCGACCCCGACCAGATTCGAACTGGCGATCTCAGCCTTGACAGGGCCGTATGTTAAACCGCTACACCACGGGGCCACGCAAAAAACAGGTAGTATGAAATTCTAAGTTGGGTTCTCGATTCAGTCAACGTCTTTAGGCGCTCAACTATGTCGACAACCCTGCAGCCTCAAGAGCTTCATCTATTTTAGTGGGACTATAACCAACGACGTTTTCCTCACCAATAACGGTGACCGGAGTACTTCGATAGCCCTTTGTAACCAGCTCTTTTAGTGCTTCTCTATTTTCTGAGACATTAAATTCAGTATATTCGAACCCTTTTCGTGAAAGATACACTTTCACCATATGACAGGGCCCTCAACCGTTGGAAGTAAATACTTTAATTGGCTCGCTCATAGCCACTCCTATAACTTAATATTCCCTAAAAACAGAGTACTTAATAAATCACTATCAATTGTATATTAAAATTGGCCAAAGTGTCTTGACCTACAATCATTAGTCTTCTTTCTCACGTTTGCGTTCATTATAAGCTTTCTTTCCACCAGTATCATCAAAAAGTTCAGAGCCAAGAGGAACTGCCTCATCTATAGTCTGGGAAAAATCCTCTCCAGATTCATACTTGCGAAGAAACTCTTCGCTCACGAAAAACATTCATATACAGAATCCATCCCGCTCTATATCCTCATGATGTCTCTCACAAGGACATATTTTTTTACGATCCTCTACAGGATCGCCACTGAGAGGCATTCAAGGACAATACCTGTAGCCTTCTAGTCGATGGTTGTCGGCAAGACCTTTCTGAACCTCTTGCACCACCTCTTTTTCAGGGAAAAACTCGTATGGGCCTCTGTCGACATAACGTTCTGAAAACTTCACTGCACTTTCAAGTGCCTCAGACTCAGACATTTCTTTTTTGGGCATAATTACAATTCCTTATCACTGAGTGAAATCCTACTATCAGGGTCCCTCAACAAAACCTTTCCTCATCATACTATGCATAGAACAATCCATCGTACGAAAACTCTTTTCCTGTCTAACCAATCTTTCAGCTAACGACGGAATTGCGTCCATAATTTCACATTCCGATTTTTCCTCTGAGATTTCAACACTCAAAAGAGCGGCAGTCTCGCATTCGCAACTAGCTGCAAAAAAAACCTTATGGAACCCAGGATTTGCAGAGAAATCCATTTTAAATCCAGATAATGGACGAAGCTCGATAGTTTCTGGTAATTGATCCACTATAAGTTTTTGTATCTGGGAAATTTCCATATAGTAAATTCCCTAGTTACAAAACAAACAAAGCTTATGATACATAAAATCTTTATCCAAACTTGAAACCTTCGTAGCCTGCCGCCACAATCTCGTCACATTTCTCAGCATATTTATCAACTCCTCCTGCGTAAGGCATAAATATACGTCTCTTCCCCGGGATATTGGCTCCAACATACCATGAATTACAACTGTATCTGAGAGTGTCTGAGGCAATTTCCTCTATGTGATCCATCCAATCATTTTCTGACTCTTCGTGAGGTTCTATAGTATTATAAAAATTAGCCTCCATATGCTCAATACAGTCTGCAATCCATTCCACATGTTGTTCTATTGAGGTCATCATATTTGAGAGCACAGATGGACTTCCAGGACCAGTAATTGTGAACATGTTGGGAAAACCAGCACTTGTCAAGCCAAGGTACGTTCTAGGTCCATCAGACCATTTGTCCCTAAGACTCACTTCTGACTTCCCTTGAATATCCATTGCAAGCAATGCACCGGTCATGGCGTCAAATCCAATAGCATAGATAATCACATCAAATTTGTGGGTTTTATTTTTAGTCTGGACGCCATTTTCAACTATCCGATTGATTGGATCCTTATTAACATCCAGTAAGGTCACATTATCTCTATTATAGGTTTCATAATAATCTGTGTCTGCACACAATCTCTTACAGCCAATTGTGTTGGTCGGGGCCAATAATTCTGCAGTCTCAGAATCATTAACAACTTCTCTAATTTTATCCCTAACGAAATTAGCGATGATTTCATTTGACTCTTCATTTGTACCCACATCACTGTATGCGGCCAAAAAATTAGTACCGCCCTCAGCCCATCGTTTTTCTAGTTCTTCGAGTCTCTCTTCTTCAGACACATCCATCACACCTTCTTCACCAATAACTGTTGATGCTATACCTGCCCTGCTTGTTCTAGCCTTTTTTCGAATTGATTCGTACATCCCCTTGGCCGCAACGACCTCTTCTTCCTCAAGGGGTCTATTTCTAGCAGGAATAGAGTAGTTGGCCGTTCTTTGGAAAACAGTCAAATGTCTTGCCTGTTTGGCTATTACAGGAATAGCTTGTACTGCCGAAGATCCGGTGCCAATAATTCCTACGCTTTTTTCACTGAAATCCACGGATTCGTGGGGCCACCGCCCGGTAACATACCATTCACCTTTGAAAGAATGTACTCCTTCAAACTTAGGTTCATTAACAGAAGACAATGTACCAGTAGCCATTATGCAATATTTCGCCCTGTAAAGATCCCCCTGCACGGTGGTTACGTTCCATAACGACCGTTCATCATCATATTTCACTGACTCAACCCGTGAGTTAAACCTTATCAGTGGTCTGAGGTCGAACCGATCTGCAACATGATTCGCATACTTCAGTATTTCCGGCTGCACCGAAAACTTATCAGGCCAATTCCATTCCTGTTGAAGCTCGTCCGAAAATGAGTAAGAATACTCTATACTTTCAACGTCACATCTGGCGCCCGGATATCTATTCCAGTACCAGGTTCCACCCACTCCAGTTGCCTCGTCCACTGCCAGAACGTTCAATCCTAAATTTCTTAGTCGGTACAGCATATACATACCAGCAAATCCTGCACCAATTATTAACGCGTCTAAATCCTCACTCATAATAAGAAACCTTCCAACTTAATAATGCTTACAAAACCTCAATACATACCACGGAGAATAAGATACCCAATTTTGGTCCATAACCACAAGGACTGAAAATCTAAATGTGATCGGTGATCAATTTTCGAATTGAATCAGATACTAAACTCGGTTTTTGGACAGGTAAATCATGTCCACCTCCGTCAACAACCTGACTTTCAATTAAGTTTGTAAAATGACTCCTATCTGTATCGATTGAAACAGAAGGTCTTCCAAATCCGCTATCGCCTCCACGTAAAACAACAGTCGGTACTTCTATAGTCGGACTGTGAGACAAAGAAGTTTCTATACACTCCAATATGGGATCGCCGGGTGCATTCCTATGCCTATGTCGGTAGGAATGTAATGTGATTTCAACAAAATCTGGATTATCAAAAGAATCAGCAGATTTATTGAAGACTTCGTCAGAATAATTCCATGAAGGGGACCAAGTTTCCCAGAGAAATCTAATAATATCCTTACGATTATTGGTTAGACCTTCTCTACCTTGGTCAAGGTTAAAGTACCACTGATACCACATTCTTGATTCCACGGCAGCGCTGGAAGGTCGCTCCTGATTTACTGTGTCCTGAACGGCATACCCTCCTATGGAGACAAGTGCAGCGACTAAATCAGGCCTCAATATAGCAGCAATACAAGCAGCACGATTTCCCCAGTCAAACCCAGACACCAGAAATTTTTTTATTTCCAGAGCCTCTGCAAAATCAATCAAATCATTGGCTATGGCTGATTGCTGAGCCATACGGGGGGTTTGTTCACTGAGAAATCTTGTAGGGCCGTATCCCCTCAAATATGGAACAAGAATCCTATTCCCGGAGTCAGTCAATTTCGAAACTACTCCATCCCACGATCTAATGTCGTATGGAAACCCATGCAACAGAATAACCGGAATACCATCTAAATTTCCGTGCTCCTCGTAAGCTATTCTGAGTAATGGAGTATCAATAAATTTCATATGCATATCGTCCTTAACAGTAAAAATCTTGCACCTTTACTCACTGAACTCATAAAAACTTCATTTAGTTAAATAATACAGATCATTCAAAGACATTTTGACTCGGTTTACGTAAGAGGAAGAAATTATCTAAATTCGTCCATATATTTCCCTCCTAACCATGTGATGAAAAATCCCAGCATAAGAATGAACGAAAAAGATAAAAACACAAACCTCATTCCCTTTACAAAAGCTTCTAGAACAGCAATTTCAGTCTCAACTGATAAACCCGCCAAAGTTGGCGCAAATCCCATCGATGACATAAAACTGGTAACCACAACCACACCAACACCCATGCTAATGACACTAGCGGAATTTCTAACCAAATGGATAAAACCTGAAACCACCCCATGAGAATTTCTTGGAATTGCGCTCAATATAATTTTATTATTTGCACCATAGAATGTCCCTAATCCGAAACTTATTAGAATTAGACCGATAACAACTGCTACCCATGATGAATCCATATCTAATGTCGCCAGTATCAACATACCTAGGCAGCTAATCAATAACCCAGAACCGGTAAACCAGTTTGGATTAAAACGATCTGAGAACCTACCAGAAATAGATCCAACCACTGCCATCGATAACGCCGATGAAGCAGTGAAAAACCCTATTTGATAAGGCTCATACCCTAAGACAATTTGTAAATAAAACGGTATGAATAAATAATTGCACGAAATGCCGATGAAAAACAAAAACGCAGATGCAACACCTGAAGAAAACAGTCTGCGTTTGAAAAACCGCAGATCCATCATAGGTTCTGATGTAGTGAGTTCTCTGAAAACGAATCCGATCACGGAAAATATTGAAGTGAGAAACAAAACTATCATCCGCCAATCTAGATATCCTAAATCTGGGCTCCAAGTCATTGCTTGTAGAAAGCTACTTAATGAAACAGTGAATAACAGGGCTCCTATCCAATCAAAATGAAAATTTGACAAATTAAATCGCTTTGACTTGTCACCAGGCACTAATACTGCCGCAGTAGATGTAGCAATGAGCCCGAGAACACTTAGTAGGAAAAATAATATCCTCCAATCATAAGTACTTAAAAGATACCCTGATATCAAAGGGCCAGCCGCACTTCCCACACCAACAACGCTTATATATATTCCAAGAGCCTGACCTGTCCTTTCGCGTCCGAAAAGAGATACCATCAGGGCCATAGAAGTACTTTGAGTCATACCTGAACCTATACCCCGAATAAAACAGGCTATTATTAGCGCTAAAATAGACGGGGAAAATCCGGCCACTAAAGTGGTTATGGAACAAATCCCAAAGCCCAACACGTAAATTCTTTTATGCCCTATCAAATCTGACACTCTGCCCATTGGTAACAAAGCAACACTGATAGCCAGTACATAGCTAACAAGCACCCATTGTGTTGTAGGTAAGTCGGAGGAGAAGTATTCAGAAATTGTTGGTAAAGCCATTGAAATACCCTGCTGGTCGGCAACCAGACAGAATACTCCTATCGCTAGGGATATAAACGTGTATACAAATTTATTGGGCAAACAAACTTTCCATTGATAAGCCACAAACTATAGCAGTAAAACACGAGTTATTATCAGTTATCAAAAATGCCAACATAAACCCCAAAGTGAAAACAATGCATTAGGGGGATTTTACGAAGATTCATCAGTACTTGTTGTAAAGAAAATTTGCGAATCCAGACACCCAGGATGAAGACGTATTAAGTGAAGGTATCAAATTTAGACTCTCACCACCTATATCCTGAAAATACTCCCTGTCACGTATAGAAATCTCTTCCAACGTCTCAAGGCAGTCAGCGACAAATGAAGGACAAGAAACCGCGATGTTCTTTATACCCTGATCCACACACTCCTGTAGAATGTTCAAAATGTCTGGTTGGATCCACTTGTCCAGTCCGAACCTGCTTTGAAAACATATCTGATAGGGTTTGTCTGTCACAATTCCTGACATTACGTCTCGGACAGTTTTCTGGCAGTGAAACCGGTAGCATAGTTTGTTAAATTCAGAATCAGAGTTGCAACACTCTTCATTTACAAGACAATGATTGCCTGAGGAATCTAGCCTGCGTATCTGCCTTTCAGGTAATCCATGAAAACTAAATAGTAGTAGATCGCTCTGATGAAAGTCCTCACTGTTTTCAATCTTCTCTCGAACAGATTTTATATAAAATTCCTCTCTGAAAAACTCTGTTATAGTCTCATATTTAATAGACTTTTCATCCAGAATTTTTGATGCATAACTTATACATGACCCAGTAGTGGCCTGAGCATATTGAGGAAACATAGGGCAGAGTATTATTTTGTCTATCCCGCCCTCCAGTAGACGATTGATAGCCTCATCTATTGAAGGTTGACCATATCTCATACCTACTTCAACCTTGAGATGTTTATTTTCCCTATTCAAAGCAGAGGCAAATTTCTCAGAATTGACCAGTAGAGGAGAACCTTCCTCTGTCCATATGCTTTTATATTGAGGAACAACCCTCTTTGGCCTAAGCGGGGCCACGATCATATTGACGATGATCCAACGTAAAATCGGATTTGTATCGATAACGTCCGGATCTGAGAGAAACTCTTTAAGGTATGTTCTAACTCCTTTAACAGTAGGCTCAGAAGGCGTACCGATATTCATGAGTAAATAGCCTGTTTTAGAAAAATCATCCATAAGTCATAGCATTCCACATTATACGAACTAAACCAAATACCTTTTTTTAAAATAATTAGTGGGAAGTGCTGATAGATACATATTCAATTTGTGAAAATCACAACTCTTCGTTATTACCTATCTTGTGCTAACACAGCACCCTATATAAAGAATATTACCTAACCGTCAATCAAAACAATACGCTAAACACATCATTGTTTCTCAGGATACTAAGTATTTATGAATTGCCTGTTGACCAATAAAACGGATGTATTTACTATTTTAATTAGTATGTACTTACTTACTTACTTTCACTCATCATAAACCTTAAGTAAATGCTTACTACTATAAATAGTTATTGTTGTAGTAAATCCGTGGTTAGATAATACTCGACGAATGCTTGATAAGGAGCAATGAAATGAACTTTGTTCGAAAAAGCAGATTGACTTTAAGTCTCGCAATGATGGCTGTGATGATCATTAGCATCATCTCGGTTGCATGCTCAGGTGAAACAGAGGTTGTTGAAGTCAAGGTCCCTGGTGAAACAGTGATCAAAGAGGTCGTTAAGGAAGTTCAAGTTCCTGGCGAAACTGTGATCAAAGAGGTAGTCAAGGAAGTAAAGGTTCCTGGCGAAACCGTGATCAAAGAGGTAGTCAAAGAAGTTAAGGTTCCTGGCGAAACTATAGTCGTGGACATGGATCCCGGTAAACTAGTGCTCTACTCAGGAAGGAAGGAAAGTCTAGTTGGAAACATCGTGACGATGTTTGAAGAGGCAACAGGAATTGATGTCGAAGTCAAATATGGGAAAACATTCCCTGTAGCCACCATGATTTTGGAAGAAGGCGACAATAGCCCCGCAGACATATATTGGGCACAGGATCCCGGCGGATTAGGATTCTTATCCGCAGAAGGTAGATTAAGAGAATTACCAGAAGACATAACTGGCCGAGTATCTGACTGGGCGAAGCCTTCTGACGGGACATGGATTGGCCTGTCGGGTCGAGCACGTACATTAGTACATACAGCTTCAATTGACTCTTCAGAATTACCCAGTTCTCTTGAAGACTTAACTGACCCAAAGTGGAAAGGTAAACTTGGTTGGGCCCCAACCAACAGTTCGTTTCAAACGATGATTACTGGTATGAGATCTCTATGGGGAGAAGATAAAACGAGAGCATGGCTAGAAGCGATGTTAGACAATGAACCAATAATTTATCCTAAAAACACTCCACAGGTTGCAGGTGCAGCAGCCGAAGAAATCAGTATAGGACTCGTAAACCACTACTACCTTCACAGGTTTGTGGCTGCAGAGGGGACAGAATTCAATGCTGCCAATCTATACCTCAGCAATGGGGGACCCGGAAGCCTAGTGATGGTCGCAGGTGCTGGCATACTAGACACAGCTGAAAACGTAGATAACGCCGAGAAGTTCTTGAGATTCATGACCACCACGGTCGCGCAGCAGTACTTCAACGGCCAAATCTATGAATACCCTGTCATACCTGAAGGTGTGAATGTTCATAAATTTCTACCCTCATTCTCTGAATTGAACACTCCGTCTCTTAGTATGGAAGATCTGTCCGACCTAGAAGGGACTCAGAAGATATTCCAGGAACTAGGAATGCTTGATTAACAATTTAATGTTTCCATTAGGTAAAGGGTTGGTTTGAGCGTCTCTTCCTCAACCACCACTTCAAAGACTTTAGACTGGCTCTTTACCTGGTAGCATTCAGTTAATCTGGGAGCTACGGCAGGTGTATTAAATCGCGTCTCCTCAACACCAAACCGTATCAAATGCAACTCAACGACTGCGAAACAGCTTAACACTTGCCAGGATTAGTCTGCCCACTATCTAACATTTACTGTCTTGTTAGGCAGTGGGTAGGCATCACAAGAACCAACGTTCCATTTAAATACAGGTATATGACATGATTGCGTACTGTTTTAAATGCAAAAAGAAACAGGAAATAAAGTATCAAAAGAAAATAACACTCCAGAATGGAAAATCTGCAACTTCCGGTATTTGTGGAAAATGTGCCTCAAATTTATTTAGCATCGGCAGTATACGTTCTAAATAAAGGGTACTCACCTCAAATTACAGCGTATACACTAAGTTTCACTATAAGATGAAACAATCAGTTTTTATTAGATCATTGATATGAACGCGAAACCTTAGTATTATAAATTGTAATGTATACATCATTATATTATTTTC
>CEOQ01211587.1_pt1 | contig 11522 bp, 9 predicted proteins | sample 361351 | NCBI WGS metagenome assembly CEOQ01 (sample SAMEA2619907, study PRJEB7988) | marine metagenome | biome: marine biome (ENVO:00000447); feature: deep chlorophyll maximum layer (ENVO:xxxxxxxx); material: "saline water (ENVO:00002010), including plankton (ENVO:xxxxxxxx)" | depth 60 m | reverse complement strand
TTATCTCTATGTGCTCGCCCGAGACCGCTGCTATGGACTCAACGCCCGGACCGGAGCCTCCGAGCGCAACTTTTCCGCCCCCCTCTCCGCCGACGGCCAATTACGGTACTGGGGCTATGTGGCGCGCGTCGGTGATCGTTTGTTCGGAAGCACCACGCGACCTGGGGCCTCACGAACGGAACAATCGCGGCAAACTATTGATGAAACCTATTACGACCACATCCCCATCGTCACCAGCGACCGCCTTTTCGCGCGGCACCGCCAGACGGGTGAGTTGCTATGGGATTACACCCCCACCACCGGTGCTATTCTCAACCCAACCATCACGATGGCCAAGAACCGATTGTTCTTTGTGCAAAGCAATATTGGCTCTACGCTGAATGAAGAGACCGACAGGTCCAAATTGCCCGCATTACTGAGAGAAGCCGCTACGCTAGTGGCAATTGACGCGACATCGGGACAGGTGGTCTGGAAAAGAAACATTGACCTGAGTTCCATTGAACATCACCTGTATTTGTCCTATGCAGCAAACCGACTGATCGCTGTTGGCACTCGCAATCAGGGCAGTGGGAAACAAGGGCGTGTGTGGTACGACGTCCATTGCTATAGCGCACGCGACGGAATGCCTCAATGGAAAACTACCCAGAATCAACAACAAGCCACGGGTGGTAGCCATGGGGAGCAGGATCATCATCCTGTGATCGTAGGCAAGACTGTCTATGTGGAACCGTATGCCTATGACCTGGTCAGCGGCCAACAGTTGCAACACTGGAATCTGCGCCGTGGCGGACATGGTTGCGGTGCTATGTCCGCGTCCGCCTCGACTTGTTTTTTCCGCGCGGGAAACCCCGCTCTCTGCAATTTGAAAACCGGCCAGATTCAAAAGGTAACACGGGTCAGTCGGCCCGGCTGCTGGATCAACATGATCCCAGCCAGTGGCCTCCTGCTCATTCCGGAAGCCAGCAGTGGTTGCGTATGTGACTTCCCGATTCAGACTTCGCTGGCATTCGCACCACCAGACCTGTAAGCAAAACTTTTTTGCGGGCTGACTATGGGGCGTGTGAACACGACCCGCATTACCCGGCGGCACCGTCATACACTTCGGTCTGAAAAATGGAACGCTGGTAGTCCAGATACTCTTCTTTCGCCATCTCGGGGTGATGCTGGGAAAGCACTCGCGTAGCTTCTTCGCCACCCGCTGAAAGTAGATCGACGGCCATTGCCGCGAGTGTCTTGGCGGGGGCCAGGTACCCGGCTTCATGGTCGGCAATACACCAATCGATCTGATGATGAAAACCACTTCCTCCTGTCATCATTGGATGCAACACCGGCATAATCTGGCTAAGGTCGCCGGCATCCGTAGAACCGCCTGCATGGGGGTAATCACGGTAACCATCCGCAGACAGAATCTGCTCCGCATTGTCACGAAACACTTTACAGAGTTCAGGGTCGTTGCGCAGTGGTAAATTACCAGGCACCGTTTCGATCTCGACACGACATCCCATAGCAACTGCGGCCCCGCGCAGCGCGCGATCTACTTTTCCCGCAGCATCCAATATCGCCTCGCGTGTCTTGCCACGTACATACGTTTCCAGGCACACCTCGGCCGGCACAATGTTCACCAGATCACCACCCTTGGTGATGATCGGGTGTACGCGCACACAATCCTCATCTCGGAATGTGCTGCGTTGCGCGTCAATCGCACTCAGCGCCAGTGTCGCAGCGTTAAGCGCGTTGATCCCGCGATGCGGCGCAGCGCCAGAATGCGCGGCCTTCCCTAGGAAACGTACGCTCTTGGCAAGGAATCCATTGGATGAAACTGGCACTCCCATCATGCCGTCCTGGGTCTCTGGACTACTGGAATGAATCATCACCGCCATATCGACATCGTCGAACAACCCCAACTCGATTAACTCCTGCTTGCCAGTCAAGAACGAGGTCTTGCCCTGCTTGACCAACCCCAGTCGATAGTTGATCTCCACATACTCTTCCGCAGGTACGGCGAAAAAAACCACGTTCCCTGACAGCTGTTCGGCCACGCCATCGGCAGAAAGACCTGCGGCCGCTCCGAGCAATCCTGCAATCTGGGCATTATGACCACAGGCATGGGCCGCACCGGTTTCCGGGTTAGCCCGTGGATGGTCGGGGACTAGTAACGCATCCAGCTCCCCCATCAACGCCACCGTCGGACCAGGCTTGCCACCGCGCAGCACCGCTTTGACTCCAGTCAACGCCAGCCCTTCATCGAACGGCAGACCACAGGTTTCAAAGAATTGAGCGACGCGCCCGGCAGTTTTCGTTTCCTTGAACCCGAGCTCGGGCGCATCCATGATAGACTCGCCTAATCCAATGATATCGTCGCGTCTCGCGTCAATCGTGCCCAGGACATGCTGCTTGAGTTGAACTCCACTGACCATAGCGCGGATCCTTATCTGGTGAAAACTTGCCCGCCTAGTTTCTCAAACCATGTAGGGGTGGGAAATACCGGTTGGCATCAGGTTTTCGACCTTATCAGGAACGTCCATTACGCGGCGTGTGGCCTGGGAAGCAGTTGAAGCGGATATGCGGGCTTGTTAGGCTCAGGCACGGAAAACTGACACACGTTCCCATCGGAACGCCTGGAAAGTACCTGCGCATTGCATATTCCCGGGTGCTCACCAGCGTCACTCCAGTACCCCGCGAGCACTGGCGTCCTGACAGACACAGTGGGAATTCAGTAGCGGCCGGTCTCCGTTCACGCGAAACCACTTCGGCACCCCAAACCACCGAGAAGCCTCTTGTCCGACCCCCTATCTGAAATGGAAATCTTGCGTCAATTGGGTGCAGGACAATCGATCCATTCGATCTGCCAGGAACTCCAGATCCCTACTGAGGACTTTCATTCCTGGTGGCAGGAACAGCTGCGCCGCAGGAACCAAGACACCCGCAACCACGTTACCGTTCCCGTCGGAGCCGACGTGTCAATCCGCCGCGATCGACACGGAATTCCGCACATCACGGCAGACAACGACTCTGACTTGTTTTTCGGGTTTGGGTGGGCCATCGCAGAAGACCGCCTGTTTCAACTCGATTGGTTACGGCGCAAGGCAGTCGGCAAGTTGTCTGAAATCATCGGACCAGACGGTCTCGTATCTGATCGATTGGTACGAACGATCGGATTGGGGCACATTGCCACAGCAGAGTGGGAGCAACTGACCAGTCCGGTGCGTGAATTGTTAGAGGCTTTTACCGCAGGTATCAATGCCTGGATGGAACAGAACGCAGATCGTTTACCGATCGAGTTCAGCCTGCTGGACTACCAACCCGGCCGCTGGCGCGGTGTTGACTGCCTGGCAATCGAGAGTGAATTTCGCTGGTACTTGACCGGCCGCTTCCCAGTGATTTGCATGCCTGAAATTGCTCAACGGACACTTGGTGACACTCCCTTATTCCAGGAGTTCCTGCGCGCCGAATGCGATGAAGAGTCAATACTACATGCAGGTGATTTCACACCTGCAACCGGCATGCAACTCGAACCGTCTGGCGAAGTCGTCAACGATCCCGATGGTCATGTCGGCAGTAACAATTGGGTACTATCGGGTGCGCACACTGAGAGCCAATTGCCTATCGTGGCCAGCGACCCGCACATCGCATTTGGCGCGGTCTCGTGCTGGTACGAAGTACATCTCAGCGGTGGATCGTTTAATGTCGCCGGAACCAGCTATGCAGGCATTCCGGCAGTCATGATCGGTCGCAATGAACAAATTGCCTGGGGCCTGACAAACAACATCTGTTCGCAACGCGACCTCTACCAGGAAAAAACGGACCCTGAGCACCCAGAATGCTTCCTGTTTGACAACAACTGGGAACCCTGGCGCGAACGCACCGAAACGATTCTGGTTCGTCACGCAGCCCCGCAGCCACACACCACTCGACTGTCACGCAACGGCCCGCTGGTCGATGCGTTCCTACCTGCACCGGCTAATCAATACGGCCCGGTCTCACTGCACTGGCTCGGCATGTCTCACGGCGGCTGGCTGACCGGTATGCTGGGCATGAACCGGGCAACTGATGTAACGACTTTTCGCGAAGCTTTACGCCCCTGGCACGTACCAACGTTCTCGATGGTCTGCGCAGATATTCAAGGGCACATCGGATTTCACACGAGTGGCAGAATCCCACAGCGCAAGACGATCAAACGCGGGTTTCGACGGGGCTGGGATCCCGCGGACCAATGGCTGGGACTACTCCCTTTTGACGCCATGCCCAGCGTCACGGATCCTGACCGAGGCTGGATCGCATCTGCCAATAACCGACTGGCACCGAATGACTTCCCTTACCCACTCGCCGGCACCTGGACTAGCGGATGGCGGGGGCAACGAATTCGCGAAATGATCGAATCGAAACCGACACTGTTGGTCACCGACATGGGAAGCATGCAACTTGACACACTCGATTTACATGCCGCAGCGGCCGTACCGCACTTGCTGCCCATCATTGAAACCAGCACTCATCCGCACATCCAGCAGGCGGTTACGCTGCTCCGTGAATGGGACTTTCGAGCTGAAGCGGATTCTGCTGCCACTGCGATCTTCAATGTATTTTTCACCCATTGGTGCAAAGCGGTGAGCGCCGAACGATTTGATTCCGAAAGCAGTGAGCTGATGCAGGCTGGTGTCTTTGGCATCGCGGCAAGACTCCTGCAAGCAGATCCATACAGCTGGTTTGTCGAAGGGGATCGTGAACGCAGAATCCAGGAAACTTTCGCGGCCACCATCGACTACCTGGTAGAAGAATGTGGTGACAACGTCTCAGCTTGGACCTGGGGGCATTTCCACCGGCTTGAACTGCGACACGTTCTCTCCAGCCGGGGAGATCTAGGAGCGTTGCTCGATTATGGTGGAAACGGTGTGCGCGGCGATATGCAAACTGTCGGCAATACGGGCTCTGGGCCGCTCTGGACCGCGGCAACCGGCGGAGGCTATCGGATGATCACGGATCTCAGCACCACGCCACCAACTTTGCTTGCCGTCGATGCCCAAAGCCAGTCTGGGCGGCCGGGTTCTCCCTGGTACACCGACCAATTACACGACTGGCTGCAGGGCCATTATCATGAAATCCCACTGGACACGGAACAGGTGCAACGCGATTGCACCCACCACTTGAAAATGAGCCCGCTTGCTAGTGCAGACTGACTTCTCGTTTGTACAGCAGCAACAGAACGATGGGTTCCGCTCAACAAGCAGGGCTGCCCATCACTACAAGGCCAATCTGGCTGACCGATTCTGGCGGCAAGATAACGCGTTTCCTGGGCATCCCGCGCATTAGCCTGCCGGCAACATGCGCGGCGGAAAAGTTAGCTCAGACAAACGTATGACGTCAGTATCAACACGGTCATCCTGCAACTGCAAGCGGCGAAAGCCTGGGCATACAAGATCAATCTGTGCTGCAGTACTGCCCGGCGTGAACTGAAATGACGTCGCAGGTGTAGTCAGACACAACACACCGTTCTTCATTGCCGAAAACTCCTGGTGCACATGCCCACTGACAACCGCGCGCAACTGCGGATGCACACCGATGCTTTGCCAAAACACCTCACCGTTAGTCAGCCCGATCCCGTCAGCCCAGCTTGAAGCTACCGAAAAAGCCGGGTGGTGCGTAAACAAAACCGTCGGCTGCGCTGCGTGCTGCTCCAATTCGCATTGCAACCACTCTTGCTGGCGTTCCGAAAGCGTCCCGTGCACGGATCCGGGCACCTGTGTATCGAGACCGATCAACCGCCAGTCGCCTAACTGATGGGAAAAGCAAATGGAATCAGGGGCGTTTTCGGATGACATGGTTGGCAATGTGATTACATCATGCAGCAAACTCCGGTCATCATGATTGCCAGGAATCACGGCACAACGGCCATGCCATTCCTGCAGCCATTCCATCAACCGTTCGTAGGCGCCGCGTTCTCCGTCCTGCGCTAAATCGCCTGTGATGACCAGGAAATAATCCTGCTGCTCTTGCTGCCGCAACAAGTCCAGCACCTGTTTCAGCGTACGCCAGGTGGGTACATCGCGTACCCCTGCCTCAACATCGGACAACAGATGCAAATCTGTCAATTGAATAATGCACTGACTCATCAGTAAAACGACCGCCTTTCTTTACTCGGTGACATCTCCAGACCGATTGGAACACTGCTTCCCAAACAACAACATGCGATCGAAGCACCACGCGTTTCGAGCAGCGTTTCAGAGCCAACTGGCTGGCCTTGTGCTGCGAGCCTAAAGGAGACACAAGAACAAGGCAATCCGAGCCTCTTCTCATCGCCACCGCGGCGGCCCTTAAACGCCGACACACGGAATAACCACGCGAACACGACCCTGGCCAACCACACCTTCGATCGACACAGGACAAACGAAAACGCACGGGTCCATCTTACGAAAAAACCGCGTCGTTAGACGCGGTTTGTGTGTTCAATCAGAGGGAAAACAGCAACCAGCTACACTTCAACTGGAGCGGTCAACCGTCCGTCTCAGCAATCTTGGGCTCCATCCGTTTGGTATTACGCTCGACGGCCAGCACAATCGTCCTTTGTTCTACGCCGTCACTGCTGGATGCCACCACCGGCAGCACCTGGCGCCGGTCGGGCATGCTAACTCGGACAGTAAAAGTCCCATCGGGACGCAACTTGACCGGTTCGCCGGAAAGCGTGACATGTGCATCGGGTTTGGTTGAACCGAAAATGATCATCTCGGCATCAACCTCAAACAAAAAATCCCGTTCACGGTTCAGAATGCGTTCCGCTCCAGCGCCATAACGGGTCATCTCGTGCGCACCCATTGGTCGCCGTAGACGTTCTTCGAACAATTCTCGTAACTCACCAACCGCGTTCTGCTGGTCGTAACCACCGCTCAATGCGAAAACGCGCTCGTAGTCTTCTGCCACGTCCGACCAGTTCTCGTCAATCGTGTCACTACTGCCCGGGTGCGGAGTCGACACAATATTACTTCGTGCCAACGCAAAAAAACGGTCGTTATTGGCTAAATACCCCAAGTCGACACGGTAGCTGCGAGGCGGGTCGGGTACGTCGATGTACCAGTTGTTGACGCCACCATGAATTTCGATATCTCTTGCCACCCACTCCGTAGTACTCGTCGTGGATTGCTGATCGACTTCATACACGCGCAGTACGGGTTTCGCAGTGTGCCAGTACTCGGCCATCGCCGCTCGGGCGCGTTCCATCCCTTGGCGCGAAACCTCCCAACAGGCCTGGACCCAATAGGGATCCCTGACTAGCAATACAATGCGATCTTTACGTGGCTGTCCGGCCGCATCCTTACCACCGTCGGGCATTGCAGCCGAGAGATCCTGAGTCTGCCGGCGTTGCTCGTTGACGCGACGCAGTCTGCGCAAGGCTGCTGGTGCGGTCTTTATTTTCGGGCGTTTGGCATTTGCACGCTTGCCCGCATTCCGCTTCACAGAGCTACTCGCACTCCGAGAGGCCTTGGCACCAGCACGCGCTTTCGCAGAGCTGGCCTTGTTTGATGACTTGGCTTTGGCTTTGGCTCGTGCCGCTCGTACAAGAGCGCGAATCAGGTCGTCTTTCCGCATGGAACTCCATCCGGAAAGGCCCAGATCCTTGGCCAATTTTCCCAAATCTTTTACGGTCTGAGATCTCAGTGTTGCTGCCGTGGTCAAAACAATTTCCTCCGCAACTGACCAATAAACCCCATTACCCAAACCAGCCGGATTTGGCACGAGGTGAGACAGCATCCTTGACCGGTCAAAAACCTCTTCGATCGCCAGTCCATTCCCGTTTCCGGGCACCCCTTCCAAGTCGGCTGGACCAACACTCCCGACTACCGCAGGTAAACAAATAACGATAGATGAATTCGAATCGCCAAACGCAGTGCCACAGGGCCAATTGACAACTCCCAAAACACTTCTTCCAACCGCTCTGCAGCTCTGTTCGAATCTAGTCGAGACGTCTAAAAAACACAATGCCAAGCCCCCCATAGGTGGCACAAGCGTCCTCAAAAAGACATCCATAAGATGTTTACACGAAATAACTTACGAAACTATCCATGAAAACCAGTGGCCCTGGACGCCGCTTCATTCCACAGCGGCCTCCAGCTCCCAGTACACTCGTATTCTGGCTGGACTTTGATAACCCATTTCCTGGCAGCAACTTATCCCCAGTGTCACGGAAGGGTGCGAAAACCACCCTTTTTAACAAACTGGCTGGTTGACCATTATTTGCGGTTCGGATAAGGTGTGCCGGTTGCATGCCAACCGGTCTCTCTTGAACGATCTCAGTGGGCGTCGCAAAGTACTTTGTGACAGTGGGTTGTGACCAAAACGACGGTCGGAGAAAGCGGCGTAACGGACACGCGGTCCCCAACCGCTATCGGGCTCGCCTGGGCTTCGCGCGTCACCACTATTTCGGTGCAAATGGTCGTGTTCGGCCTGATCGGCTACTGGGTAGACAACAAACTCGGGATTCGTGGCCTGTTCACCTTGCTTGGGTTCTCACTGGGTATGACCTTTGGAACGTGGCAACTAATTCGATTTACTCGCCAGTCGGAACACCGCGCTTCCCAAACGGGAGACGGTCGGTGAACAGTTCTGGCCATGTCCGTGTGCGCACCACAAATCAAGCCGTTTGGCTTGCGCTCGCATTGGTGATTGTCGGTATCCTCGGCGGCCTGCTGGGGTATACATTCGAAGGTGTTGCTGCGGTCATCGCTGCCGGCCTGGCATTAGGAGTCTGTCTGCCGACTGGTGTCGCCGCTCTGGTCCTCAGCGCGCGGCTAAACCAACCTGAATTGGCCCTGTACCAAATCCTGATCAACCAGGTTTTGCGCGCCGGTGTGCCACTGGGAATTTGTTTTTTGGTGCATTCCCGGGGAGGAACCCTAGCCGAAGCCGGCTTTGTCTTTTATGTTGTTGCACTCTACCTGACAACACTCGTCGTTGACGCGTTCTTCCTGACCAACCGCATGAACGCGGCCAACTGCGAATAGTCGGAGGTTTCTCACAGACATGGCGGATGCCAAGCAACAAGAACATGCGACTGGTGGGCACGAAGACCACGCTGCGCATGATCCACTTGATTCAACGCACCTGGTGACGCATGTCAAGGATGCGGATTACTTCGAGCTGCCGGCCCACATCAAACTAAAGATTCCCCAGCCCTTGCAGCTTGAGAAGCCACTATACGAGTGGAAAGAGCAACCCATCGAAGGCCTGGTCGAGCCTTTAGATCTGAAGGTGACCAAGTTCATGGTCCTGGAAGTGGTGGGGGCCGCACTTATCGCCTTTGTATTTATCGGTCTGGCAAAACGCGTCAAAGACGGCAAACCAGCGAGCGGACGTTTCTGGAACCTGGTGGAAGTCATCCTGCTTTACATCCGAGATGAGGTCGCCCGACCGGCCATCGGAAAACATGACGCACCCCACTTCATGCCCTTTATCTGGACCCTGTTTTTCTTTGTGCTGACCTGTAACCTGCTGGGCATGGTGCCCTGGCTCGGTTCACCGACCGGTGCCTTGGCCACGACCGGAACGATGGCCTTGATCACTTTTGCCGTCGTCACTGGCGCCGGCATGAAGAAACTCGGCATTGCTGGATTCTGGAAAGCCCAGGTCCCACATATGGACGTACCGGGTCCCTTGCTGATCGTCCTGTGGCCCGCAATATTTCTGATTGAGATCATGGGATTGCTGATCAAACATTTTGTGTTGTCCGTGCGTTTGTTGGCAAACATGATGGCAGGTCACCTCGTCCTGGGCGTGATCATGGCGTTCATTGCCGCATCGGCAAAAGCCGGTTTTGCCATTTGGCTGGGTGTCAGTGTCGCCAGTATCGGAGGCGCCACCGCCCTGAGCATGCTCGAATTATTCGTCGCATTTCTACAAGCTTACATTTTTACGTTTTTGGCTTCTCTGTTCATTGGCATGGCAGTGCACCCCCACTAGGGGCACTTCCCATGATGGAAAACTAGACGCTTCTTTCAAACGGAGACGAGACCCGTGCTCAAGTACTTCACTGTCGTACTCATCGGATTAGCATTGATGTTGGTCGCTACCCCGGCATCCGCCCAAGAAGGTGGTGATGATGCCGCAGCTGCCGCGAGCGGTGGCGTACTGTTTGGCAGTTCTCTTGGAGTGGGATTGGTGATGGTCGGCGCCGGCCTCGGCATCGCCCGGATCGGCGGTTCTGCGGTGGAGAGCATGGCTCGACAGCCCGAAGCTGCCGGCAGCATCCAAACCGCCATGCTGATTTCCGCCGCGCTGATTGAAGGTGCGACGTTCTTCGCATTGATCGTGATTGGCTTCATCTTGCAGGGCGCGTAGCTCGTTTGCAGGTGGTGGACACTCATCATCCTTTCGCAAGGTCGCGGCACTTTCTCGTTCGGAATTACAACCATGTCGAGATTCTCGCTGTCCATTTCGTTTGTGGCGCTAATGCTGGTGATCGGTTTCGGGTCGCCGTGGATGGTTGCTTCCGCAGTTGCTGCGGATGAAGCGGTGAATGCCAACCCACTGGCAATCAATCCTGACCTGGCAATTTGCACCGCCATCGTCTTTGTTGCCTTACTGGCGATCCTCTGGAAATTTGCCTGGGGCCCGATCAGCGCAGGACTGGACAAACGAGAGCAGTCGATCGCTGGCAACATCGAGGAAGCGAAAGCATCGCTCGAAAAAGCCAACGCCACGCTGAAAGAGTACGAAAGCCAACTCGCCAGCGCGGCAGCCGAGACGAAAGAGATGCTGGAGGCGGCTAAACGAGACGCAGCTGCGGTCCGTGAAAAAGCCGTCAACGAGGCTCAGGAAGCCGCTCAACGTGAGCGCGAACGCGCTGTTGCAGACATTAACGTCGCCAAGAATCAGGCGCTGCAGGAGGTCGCTGGAACGGTAACCGACCTGTCCGTCGCTCTGGCAAGCCAGATCGTGCGGCGTGAAGTCAATGCCAGCGATCATGCGAATCTGGTGACTGAAGCGCTGCAACAGTTGCCCAGCAGTAATTAACCCGTACGTTTTCTCCCGTCGTTGATATCGACTACCGGTTTCGAATATGGCTGAAACACAAGCCTCAAAAACGTCCGTCGACACAGGCCAGCAATACCTGGCAGCGGTTTATGCCAAGGCGCTGCTGGGGGCGACTGAGCGAGCGGGAAACACCGAAGCCGTTCTCGAGGAACTGGAAGCGTTGCTTTCAGAGGTCTTTCAGCAACTACCCAAGATGGAGAGTACACTGACTTCTCCACGCGTGGGACAGGCAGAAAAACTACGGCTGCTCGAGTTGGCTATCGGCTCGCGAGTTTCGCGAGCCCTGTTGGATTTCCTGAAAGTCCTGGCGAGGCGTGGTCGGCTGGATTGCCTCAGGGCAATCAGCAGGGCGGCGCGGCAGCAACTGAACGAAATTCGTGGTCGTGTCGAAGTGACACTGGTCACGGCCGAACCTCTTGGAGAGGACTCGAAGCGGCAGGCCGCAGAACGATTGCAGACCGCGCTTGGTCAGCAAATCGATCTCTCCACCTCGGTCGATCCCG
>CEOQ01096020.1_pt1 | contig 11533 bp, 6 predicted proteins | sample 361351 | NCBI WGS metagenome assembly CEOQ01 (sample SAMEA2619907, study PRJEB7988) | marine metagenome | biome: marine biome (ENVO:00000447); feature: deep chlorophyll maximum layer (ENVO:xxxxxxxx); material: "saline water (ENVO:00002010), including plankton (ENVO:xxxxxxxx)" | depth 60 m | reverse complement strand
CCAACACCAGGCAGACTTGCATAATCTCTGTACTCGTATAGATTCGTGGAAGAATCGTTGTAAGAGTAAGTTCTTCTCTTCTCTGTACTGATAAGAGTAGGTAGAACACCTGTACCTTCGTAAGCAAAGGATCTAAGTACAGGTTCTGCCGTTCCATCAGAAGCCCAAAGAGTACCAAAGGCATTCCAGTTAGGTGCGAATCTAACGTCAGCAACACCTCTAATTGGGAATAGAGCCTGTTTCTCATCTGGATTGAAGGATACAGATTCAACTGCTCCACCAATCTTGTAAATCTGACCTTCACCAACGTAGTCAAATACACGTGAAGCTTCAGCGTATACAATACTGAAGGCACGACCTTCACCGATGTATGGTCTAGTAACACTGTAAGTTGCAGAACCAGATGCCTTAAGTACAATGAATCCATTCCATTGTGGGTTAATACGTACCCATGTGGAAGAACGAATCTTGACTGCTGCATCGAATGTCTTCTCTGCAATAAACCTGACACTGCGTGAGGTATGTGTATGACTGGTATACTGGAATCCACCAAAAGGATACTGCCATACTGTCTGAGAAATATATCCCCAATCAATATTTCCAGAGTAACCTTCAGCAATGGTTCCATAATCAAAGCTGTCGGTTGGTGTGAAGTTGGAAGTAAGAGATACAGTGTATTCTGGATCTACTACCGCAACAACACCAACGTTGATTCTGACAACGGATCCTGTAGATGTACCTGAGAGGATCGTATTTGTAGTGATCTCCTCGACAGTAGCAGTTCCTGGTAACGGACCGAAGTCTGTATAACCAAATGGAACGATAGAACTATCGTTGTAATCCCAAGTAACTCTCTCAGCATATGCATCTCCAGTGAAGACTGGGATAACACCAAATGGTTGCTCACCAAATGTTCTCTTAACGTCAGAGACTGCACCTGTGACAGGTATAGTACCTTCACCTCTCCAGTTAGGTACAAAGTTAACCTTGACGTTAGATTGTAGTGGAGCAAGAGCACCAGTACCAACGTAATCTGTGGCAACTCTCTCTTCACCACCACCAATTTTGTATAGGTTACCAGTACCCTCATAAGAGAATACAAATGCCTCGTCTGCTCTGGAGAAGTTGAACAGTACACCTGATCCAATTTCATTAGCAGTGATTCTCTCTGCGAGAACACCACGAACCATACTCCTGACGAATCCATTCCATCTAGGTTTGGTTCTTCCTCTACCTTCACCCTGTACCTTGATGTCACCACGACCAATCCAGTTAGGTACGTAGTTCTGTTTAGCAGTACCCTTAAGTTGACCGAGACCGAATGGATATAAAGTACCAGTGATACTAAGAAGACCCCAATCAATATTGGTTGTCTTACCAATAGTTATTGGAGCGTGTTCAATCGCATTAACAAATGTACCAGCATGAGGTTGAACCTTAAATCCACCAGGATCAACTGTTGCTGTGATTGCAGGATTAACTTGTACTACAGAACCTGTACTTATACCTGCAAGTACTTGGTTTGTAGAAATGACTTGATAGGACTGTATCGGAATCGTTCCGTAGTCCTCATAGTCGAATGGAACAACAGAGGAGTTATTATATGAGTATGCTCTTCTGTTATCTTCGCTGTTAATATTAGGTAGAGTACCAGTACCCTCAAATCCAAATGTGCGCTTAACTTGCTGGACTTCTCCAGAAACCTGGGCTGTACCTGATCCCACCCAGTTAGGTCTGAAGGAAACCCCTGCGCTACTCTTGAATCTGAATAATCCCTTGGACTCAATAGAAATACTTCTAGTAACTGCACCAGAACCAATCTGATACAGATGTCCTTCACCAGATTCTTTCTTGGAGAAAGCTTCCGTTGTGAGGGACTGGATCCCAAACAGTCCAAAGACTTCGATGTCTGGAACCCAGTGTGTAACCGCACTTCCAGATACTCGTACTGTACCTTGAACGATCCAAGGAGCAGATAGACGGTAGTAGCTACCGACCATCTCAAAGACAGTACCTGTACCAACCCATGCATGTAGAACTGTCCAAGTTGTAGCAGTCTTAGGTCTAACGAAACCGTAAGGTCGGACAGTATCTGTGTAAATTATTCTACCCCAATCATCAACCGTAACAGCTTCTACGTCGTTGATAGATCCACCGTCTATGACGGTTGTGGGTGTTAATGCTAATGAATTTAAACCGTAGTCGAGTTGTATAAACTCATCAACACATGAAGGATTCCATGAATATGAAAGTCTCTCACCACTAAAAATACGCAGCGCAAAACTAGACCCATAAGGTCCATCTATACCAGTTGTATAGACATGCGTTGCCATAGATTCAGATTCCCTCCACTAAAACAAAAAAGGGGATCCAATAATGAATCCCCTCACACATAATAATGAATTCAATTTGAACCAATCAGTCGAGGCTGACGTTCAAGGTTACTTTAATTTGGTCACCTGCGTTTTGAATAGCGTAAGGACCATTTGTGAATCTCTCAGCGAAGAATATCGCATCGTAGAGCGTCACAGAACCTGTACCATCAAGTGCTTTAGTAGTTGTGAAGGTATTTGCATCAGGTGTCTCAAATACAATGTAAGTACCAGCAGTAGTTGTGGTATTACCTGTTCCCTGATCGATATAAACTGCATCGCCAGGAACCAATCCATGACCTGTAGCAGTTACTTTACTAAAGTCGAACTTAACAACATCATTACCGTTTGAGGTCTGAATGTTTTCAATAAGAACGTTATTGAGGAAAACAGTAACTGTTCCATCTGTGTCATCAGTCTCATAGTCAATACCAGTAATGACTGTATTGGCATCAATACCGTTAGGTGTAGTTGTCTGAGAAACTCTCATTCCTAGAGCAAGGTCTTCTGCGACGTTTGCTTGGAATACTAGGTCTCCACTAACAGCACCACCGTTTGCCTTACTTAGATAAACTGTAGTACCAACAATTCCAGTAACACGTGCTCCCTGAGCAACGTTAGTTCCTGTAACACGCTGATCAACAGCAACACCAGTTGTAGATGTAACAACAACCTCGAACTCGCCAGCAGTACCAGTAGCAGCAGTGGTAGCAGCAACAGCAGCAAGAGTAATATAGTTGTTACCGATAGTTCCCCTTACACCAGACTTAGAAATCTGTGTTCCTGTAGCAGCAGTACCAGCATCAGCCACACCATGAATGGTTGTAGGCATGTTGTTAGCACGTGAGAGGAAATAACCGTATACGTTACCAGCAGGACCATCAAAGGTGAATGTTTGCTCAGGATAAGAAGCAGTTGTTCTACCTCTACCAAAACTCAATGGTTGTGCAGTGAAGTTACCAGTGTTCTTAACACTCAAGTTAAGTGTAGTACCGTCAATGTCTACAACGTATGCACCAGTGCCGACAGAACCACCAGTAACATAGTCACCCTTTTTAATACCTGTGTTAGAAGCAACCGTAACTAGGTATGTACCAGATGTACCATCACCATTAGTTGTAGTGACCGCAGTAGGCTCAGTTTCGATGCCCCAACGGTTACCGTTTAAAAGGATACCATACTGCTGTGCATAATCCTGATCAGTCCTATTATTGATGATGCCAGGATAACCTGTAGTAGGTGCTCCACCATAACCGTTTGTATTGTTATCGGTATATGGTTCGAAATATCTTGTCTGTGAGGGAGTATCACTCTCAGCAGGATATGTATCTGTTGTAAACAGCTTCAGAATAAGGTTTCTGGGAATGTTTTGGGAATAATTCAGCAGATTCCTTAGAGAATCAATTTCGCCGTTGTCGGTTACTAAGAGTGCCATTGGTTAACCTTTCCTAATTACGTTGCTATGTATGATTATTTATAACCACGAGGTATTTATAGTTTTATCCTCAGCGCAACGCTAGCTTTACTGATGTTCAGCACATGGTTTACGTTGAATCTAAAGATGTCACCAGCATTAACTGTGGTGTTCCAAGTCGAAAGATTATCATCTTTCGATTTTATTTCTGTAGAGGTATTTAGTACACCTAACTTTGGTGTCTCCGTACCTGTTATTGAAGTGAAGTTCGGATAATCATCATACGCACACTTCAATATGTCTATCTCAATATTACCTGCGATGTCTGCTACTAGAATCCACGACTCAATAGTACCAGTAACATCTATTGCCATATCACCCTTTGGTCCAAGTGCCATTGGGAATGATCCTGCATCGATAACAAAGTTGAGAGTTCTGGTTAAATCTGCTGTAGTAACTAAAGCAACACCAGAGAATTTTTGTCCAGCAGTAGGTGGACTACTAAAAACAATTTGATCGTTTGAAACAATGTAGTCTGTATTTGGTTTCAGAACTACATCATTAATAGAAATCAATAATTGCTGTTCATCTATTGGTGTGTATGGAGATCCATCAACCGAAAGACTGAATGTATCTTGTGTACCATCGAATCCACCAGATATATCATCAAGGATTAGGTTTGTATACTGTGTAGACTTGGTTGGAATTTGATAATTGACATCCAAGTTATAGGCAGGGTTCTCTCTTAGAGCAACACTATGTTGCTGAGATCCAACTCTGACGGTATACTCTGCCATTAGGAAGATACTCCAGGAGTTACCTCTACTAATCCTTCAATAACCCTTGTCTTATATCCAGTTGGAGCAGTCAAGAGAATATCATAAACATATCTTCTACGGTCTAAAGCACCTGTTTCTGTACTATTCATCGATATACCAATTTCACCTGATGTCCTGTTAACAAAAACAAGAGGTACAGCAACTGCGGTTGATGATGCATGACTAGTTTTAAAATTAGCCTCACCAGTATATCCTGTCATGTTTAGTGGCGTACCATCTTTATTTGTAATAAAGAAAGTCACGTCAAAGTTAGCATGACGGTCAACGACTATGTTTACAGGTATCGCTGCCATTAGACTTTAGAATTTCTTTTATTTAGTAGGTTTTTTAGGCGGTACTGGTTTTCCTCCATTAGCCGCAAGTTCATCTGGATCAGGAGACTCTAAAAGATCTAGTGTCTCTAGTCCACCAATAATTTTAATTCTGTATTCTTTCAATTCAGTCAGACTCTTTTCTGCACTAGTAATCTTAACCTCAGTTTCAGATAATTGTCTAGTGAATTCTGAACGTATTTTTGCAGCTTCCATAATAAACTCAATAATAATTATTTATCAGCGTTTCTTTCTCGTATCCATCCTGTACATATGTACTTAGTTTCAGATGTTGGTGAAACTCCTCTATGAATCCATGGCCATAATCCAGGAAATATTACCATTTTTCCCATCTCTGGTTGAATTTTTAACCCACAATTAAATTCAGTATATCCTGCTTCTGTTATATCATTTAGATACCATATGAATGTTAAACGTCTAGTTTCTAATTGATCATGATGCCATTTATAAAACCCACCTGGTTTTGTTTCTTGTATTTGATATCCAGTATCTTCTGGAGGAAAATTCAATACAAAATCTCCATATGGTTTAGGAAGCCACTTTACATAATAATCTAAATTGTTTCCTATTGATTTAAAGAATACATTATCTTCTTCTTCCCAGTTAGGATTCCCAGTAATAAGAAGATCAGTAGATTGTTTAATCTCAGGATCTACACCTCTACCAATCAATCCTTGATGCTTATTATCATCTTTCTTAAATTTTTCAATTACATGTTCACAAAAATCTTTATCTAACTGATTTTTTGAAACATATATCAAATCATCAATATGCATTTAAAATAATTTAAGTTTTCATAATATAGCATAAAGCATAGTATGGTGGCAAGTTCTCGTGTGCAGAACCACTTCCTTTAGTGCTTGTGGATGGACTTGCATTACCTGTGTTTCCACTACCATTACTGCTAGTACCTGGATTTTCATTACCTGTGCTTCCACTACCACCACCAGTAGTTCCACTTATACTAATCGTTGTGTCATGAGTATGGTCTTCACTGACTCCTAGAGTCTGGAAGAAGTGTGCGTGAGCGTTAGTAGTTCCACTATTGACAGTACCCATATTAGTACCACCATTAGAGTCACCCAAGTATCTGGTTCCACCAGTGTTTATAGTACCTTGATGACTACCGTAGATACTGTGTGCGTGTGATCCAGAATCAGATGTGTTTCCACTATGATAATGGTTATCACTTTGTACTCCACTAGTTCCAGTTCCTGATCCACTGAAGGAGTGAGTGTGACTACCAATACTATGGGAGTGATTATTTACAGTGTGACTATGAGTACCTATACTGTGTGTATGAGCGTCAACTGTGTGAGAGTGTGACGGCATTTGTGATTCCGTCAAAGTTACGGTAGTAGCACCACCAGTATCACCAACACTATAAGTGTTTCCAGCACCAACAATAAATCTATTTCTTAAGTCAGGAGTGCTATTGTTACCATCACATAGAACCCATCCAGAAGGAATGTTAGCCTGTGCTCCAGACCACATAATAATACCACCAGAAGGGAATGTATCACCACCTCCAGTAGGAGCAGCTGCTGCCCAAACAGTTCCATTATATGTTAGAACATCATTGGTAGAAACAGATCCAGTAGTTACATCAGTTAGGTCGTTAAGAGCAAGACTAGGTGTAGGTGGATTAATCCAATCTATTTCAGTACCAGTTGAACTTAATATTTGACCTGCTGATCCAAGAGAATTATCCTTGTCAATAATAGCACCATGGAACTTAGTACCACCATCAGCAGTTTCTAAACAAAGTGTGTTTGCGTAGTTTAAACCAACTTCAGCATCCTTCTTAAAGTATGCCATAACTCCACTTATCCAATCAAGTTGGATAGTGGTTCCAGAACCAGCAGCGGCTATATGGAAAGTACTATCAGCATAACTGTAGAGATAAGTTGAAGTATTGTTATTTCTAAGTTCAGCTCTCTTGGAGTTGTTACCTACTGTCAAGTAAGAATCTGAATCTGCTGTACCTATCTTAAGTTTGTTATTTGTATTATCCCATACTAGAGAAGCATCTCCTTCAAAGGAACCTGAATCATTAAACTGTACCTGTGTATCAGAACCACCAGGATCTGTAACAGTAGAACCTTGAGCATCTGCTTGGTTAGTCCACTTACTTGTGGCATTATCCCACTTAAGTACTTGACCACTAGTAGGTGATCCAGTAATAACAACATCATCTAAGTTTGCAATAACAGATGATGTAGTAAGATGAGTACTTAGATCTGGTGGAGTATATGAGAATACACCATTAACATTATTATAAGAAATAGCACCACTTCCAGAAGCAGTCTGTGGTGATCCTACTGATAGACTTGTTAATGCAATGAAAGTACTAACATTAGGAGGAGTATATGAGAATACACCTGTGACATTATCATAAGATAGTCCTGCTGTACCTACTGCGTTCTGAGTGACAGATATATCTGTTAATGCAATACCAGGATCTCCTGCAATCCATTCTGAACCATCATATTGAAGAACATCATTTGCAGAAGGATTTAATGCACTAGCAACATCACCAAGATCATTTACGTTTATACCATTAACAGTAAAATCAAGAGTTCCAGTACTATCTTCATAGGTTACTGCAATACCTGTCTCAGTATTGCCAGTTACCATTGCACCAACAATATCCTGAACTTCCTCAGTTGTTAGTGTAGCACCACCAGCATCAGCAGCATTTTCCCAAGATGCACCATTATACTTTAATACGTGTCCATTCTGAGGAGCAGTGATAGTTACATCAGAAAGATCATTTACTGCAACAGCAGTTAAGTAACTACTTAAATCTGGAGGACTATATGTGAATACACCGCTAGTATTATTATAGGCAAGAGAACCACCTGTAACAGCAGAACCATTAGAACCAACAGAGAATGCTGTTAGGTCTGTACTTACAGAAGAAAGGTCAGGAGGAGTGTATGAGAATACACCAGTAGAATCATTGTATGATAATGCTGCTGTACCTGCTGAATTAGTAGTTACAGAAAGATCTGCTAGTGCAATACCTGTTCCACCTGTTGATGTTTGATCAGAAGCAGAGATCCACTTACTTGTAGCATCATCCCACTTAAGTACATGTCCATCAGTAGGAGATCCTGCATTAACGTCAGCAAGATCATTAAGGTTCTTACTAGAAAGATCTATAGTTGTTAGATATGTACTAGAGTCAACAGTACCATCTGCCTTTAAGAATTGAGATGATGTTCCACCTGTCTTAATAATAGAATTAGCAGTTAGATCACCAGTAGATCCTTCAATTTTTGCTCTCCATACATTAGTAGAAATATTACCAATGTAAAGTCCTTTTCCATCATTAGTAGTGATACCAGTAGCAGCATCAAGAGTTATGGCATAGGTTCCAGCATTCTGTACATCAAGTCTACCAGCACCAGTTCCACCAGTGAATATAACATTATTAGTTGAGGATGATCCTCTTCCAGTAACAGTCTCAAGAGTATCTGTTTCAGTAACAGAAGTTAGATAACTACTGAGATCTGGTGGGGTATACGTGAATACACCAGTAGAATCATTATATGCAATTCCACCACCACCTGAAGCAGAAGCATTGGAACCTACAGAAAGATCTGTTAATACAATTCCACTAGTACCAGTAATGACAACATTTCCACTGCTTTGTCCAAAGGTTATTCCAGTACCAGCTACAAGATTTAATGTTTGTGTAGTACCAGCACCATTATTTGTATAGACTATTTGAGTTGTAGTTGCATTAGCATGGTTGAATACAAGAGTATTATCTGCTGCTGGAGTAAATGTAAATACACCAGTTAAATTATTATATGCTATTGCACCATTACCAGACGCTGCTGGTTCAGTACCTACAGAAAGATCTCCTAACGCAATACCAGCACCAGATCCACCAGTGTCAGCAGCATTAACCCATTTAGAACCATCCCATTTTAAAATCTGGTTAGTTTGTATAGAGTTAATATCGACATTACTAATGCCCTCTATAGTTTGACTAACATATTCAATACCACCAGCACCATCAGAAGATAGTGTCTGACCTACTGTACCTTTTGATCCTGCTTTATCTGTAATTGAAGTTCCAGCAGGGAACAATAAGGAGTCATCAGACTTATCCCATGTAACATCAGCGTTAGCACCCTTGAATATAGCATCACCATCAGTAGTAGATCCATCAGATTCTACAGTGCCAGTAATATTAAGTCCTGTAGAACTAAATGCAGCTATAACTGTTGAACCAGATGTATAATTAAGGTTATCTGCTATGAGACTGAAATCACTGTTATTACCATTAAGAACATTTACTCCAGCTGATCTAGAGAAACTAGCATATGTCGAAGAACCTAAGATGAGTCCTCCAGCATCAGAACATATTAAACTACCAGCTGTTATATCAAGACTGGTTGTATTACCAGAAGCAGTTACCTGTGCTAATGTAGGTGTAGTACCACCTGTGTCATCTGCTACTTCCCAAGTAGTATTGGAAGCATTATATTTAATAATTTTGCCATCACCAAGATTGGTTGTTGCATCTACATTGCTAAGATCGTTTAAAGCAACTGTTGTTAGATAACTACTTAGATCTGGTGGAGTGTATGTGAATACACCTGTACTATTGTTGTATGCGAGTCCTGCTGTACCTGCTGTAGCAGTTGTTACAGAAAGACCTGCTAACGTTACAAAAGTACTAATATCTTCAGGTGTGAATGACAATACACCAGTGATATTGTTATAACTTAATCCAGCATTTCCAGGAGCATTCTGAGTGACAGATAGATCTGTTAAAGCAATCCAGTTTGCAGAATTATCTGTTACTACACTATAACCACCAGAACCATCAGTCTTCATCAGACCAGCACTAGTGAAGTCTGCATCCTGAATAGCATCACCAATTGAGGTGATAAAATTACTTAAATCAGGTGGTGTGTATATGATCTGACCAGTAGTGTTATCGTATGATACACTACCTCCACCACCAGCAGAGTTAACAACGGCACTTATATCAGTTAGAGTAATAAACGTCGCATTCAGACCAATCTGAGTACCATTAAAGGTATGGAGGTCGTAACCAATCTGATTAATCTTCTGCCTCTGTACCTCAAAGGTATCGGACTTATTTACTATGACTTGTGCCATTGCTGTTCATCAATTGTTTTAATAGGGTCTTGAGTTCACTAAGTTCACTTTTGACATAATCCAATTCATGCTCCATATTACGTTGTTTGTTTCTGGATGCTTTATATTTGGCAAATGAAGACCTATCGGTATTTATTATTGCACCTGTATTTACATCACGGTATAAACGATCATGGTCTTTGACTTTCAGGTGATTCATATCAATAAGAAGCAACTGCCCTCATATCTTGAATCTTTGGAACAAACGCAGGATTATTAGACTTCATAACAATCTTAATTGCATAAGAAGAGAATTCTGGTAAATTCTCTATGCTGTAAGATAGTTCTTGATATGAAGATTGTTTCTCTGTAATACCACTAATAGCATTTTCAGAAGAAGCAATAGTATCTACGTCAGGTTCACCTGAAACATTAAAATAATTCCATTCAATATCTTCGAAATTCTCTTGTGAGGAAGACTTCTTAAGTTTATAAAGAATTTGCAAATTCTTAGTATCAGTTACATTAGCAGTAAGTTTCACATCAATTGATGTAGCAGGATTTTCAATAGAAATTTCTTTAGTTACATACTTAGCAATTCCAGAACTATTCTTAGATTGTGTCTCAGAAATAAAATCAACACCATCTGAATATGATACAGTTGCAACTTCAATGAAACTTGCTTCATCAACTGGTTGATTTGGATATGAAATAAGATCACCAACTCTGAAGATATCAGATAACTGATCATCTACATTAGCATTACGATCAAAACTACTACTATCAACAAGTCTTCCAGTATAATCATCATTAATTGGTTGCTTATCATTAACTGTAGTCAATTCACCAGACTTAGTATTCCACAATACTATCTTACCAGAAATCTTATTATCATATGTCTGAGCAACAACTGAAGGATTTCTTGCAGTAACGTATGTTGGAGGTGTTGTAGTATTTGGTATATCAAACCAGAATTTGACAAGACCATCTGTACCAACAGTGATTGCACCAGCAAATGTTTGACCACTAAATGTTATAGTCTCACCAGCAACAAAAGAGTTAACTGTAGTGACTTTAACATAAACTGTGCTTCCATCAACCTTAACAATACTACCTTCTGCTTTAGAAGTAACACCAACTAAAGTTTGATCAGTATTAATTACTTCAGCACCTTGAAGACCTGAAGCAGTAAATGAATATACTGGTAAGAAAGTTACAATTTGATTCCTTCTACCATAACGATCTTCGGAACCACCAGCAGCTTCAACACGGTTACTAATAGTTTTAACCGATGCTCTGGACAAATCAATAACTGGACTCAAATGAGACACAGTAGACGATAGATCTAATTTGTATGATAATGAACTATCAATACTATTAATAGTTTCATTAATCTTAGATGCTACAATTTTTTGATTAATAAAGAAGAAATCTTCATTCAAGAAAGTCTTCTCA
>CEOQ01135287.1_pt1 | contig 11537 bp, 8 predicted proteins | sample 361351 | NCBI WGS metagenome assembly CEOQ01 (sample SAMEA2619907, study PRJEB7988) | marine metagenome | biome: marine biome (ENVO:00000447); feature: deep chlorophyll maximum layer (ENVO:xxxxxxxx); material: "saline water (ENVO:00002010), including plankton (ENVO:xxxxxxxx)" | depth 60 m | reverse complement strand
CCCCTGCTGCGGCTCCCGCCAGAAACCCCCTGCGATTCAATTCCGACATCGTCTTTTCTCCATGTTTTTCGGTGTTGCTTCGGAGTACGGACGCCACTGGCCTTCCAACCAGAAGACGCACTCTCACGAGCTGGTTATGATCGGACGTCCGCGTCATTGTGCCCGGTGCGATTCTCGATGTCGAACCCAAACCCACCGACGTTTTCCTGTCCACCGGAAATCCATTTCTCCGTTGCCGATTACCTGGGAGGCAGACGGATCGATGCCGTCGTCGGTCGACAACTGAGAAACCACACGAGATTCCGCATCCACCGCCTGTTGCGGGCCTCCGCGATCTGTATCGATGGCCGCGTCGCGTCTCCAACACAGCGGGTCTATCCCGGGCAGAGGATCGCCGTCCGACTGCTTGAACCTCCCGACAAACTGCTCCGAGCCACACCAATGCCACTGGAGGTGATTTACGAGGACGAGTGGCTTGTGGCGATCAACAAGCCGGCTGGCTTGATCATGCATCCGGCCAAGCACGACACGGCCGACACGCTGGTCAACGGACTCCAGTGGTACCTGGACCAGTCGGCACCGGCCACCGGGCTGTTGCGACCAGGCATCGTCCATCGGCTCGACAAGAACACCTCCGGCGTGCTCGTCAGCACGCGGGACCACCTCTCACACCGTCAACTCTCGATCAGTTTCCAGGACCGGGAAGTCCGAAAGACCTACCTGGCAATTGTCGAGGGCTGTCCCCGGCCGGAATCCGGGACCATCGACACCCCCCTGGGTGGCACGACCGCCCCGGACTCCAGCCTGGTCTCGGCCGAACCAGACGCGATTGCACCGAGGTCGGCCCGAACCGATTTCACCGTGCTCGAAAAACTCGCCGGATGCTCGCTCGTTGAAGCTCGACCGCTGACCGGGCGATTGCACCAGATCCGGGTTCACCTCGCATCAATTGGCCATCCGGTTCTGGGCGAACCGTTCTACGGACCTCATGGAGAAATTCGATGTGACCGGGACGGCCGTCCACTGATCAAGCCCCCGGTCAACCCGCCATGGCCGACCATCGCACGTCACGCCCTGCACGCTCGATCGCTGTCCTTCGACCACCCGATCACCGGTCAACCGCTGACAATCGAGGCGCCGCTTCCCGACGATTTCCAACAGGCACTCGCCAAGGCCACCAATTGACGATCGACCGTGAAGCCAGCCGCCTCACACAGCGTCGATCCGCCAGGCTGGCCCCTCGATCGGAACTGGCGGCGCCACTGCAGCCGTGGGAAGAGCGCCGGAGGTTGTCAACGGCCCCGTCGCCGTTGCCGCCTCGCGTAGAAGCAGATCATCACCGCACGAGGACAACAACCGGTCAACCGTCAGGCGACGCCGCATCCCTGCAGCCACTCGGCCAATCGACGCGGCCACGTCCGGACCGATCGCGTGAGCTCCCAGAACACGGCCACTGCGACGAGTCCAGAGGAGCTTCAGCGAATTGACCGCTCCGGCCACAAACCCGGCACGCCCCGATTCGTAATCGACACCCTCGGCCATCAATTCTTCTGTGGTCCGTCCCGCTTGAAGAATCTCAGGACGCGTGCCGCTGGAGGTCACCGCCGCCGCAGGACCTCGCTCGAAATTGCCCGAAAACAGCACGTCAACAGCGAGCCGCTTGCCCTGATCCAGCGAGTTTCTCAGCCAGTTCGGGTGACCGATGACTGACCCGACAGCACACACACCCTCAACCCACGTGTTGAATCGCTCGTCACACCACAACCGGCCTCGCTCGTCGGTTTTCAACCCAACCCGCTCCAGACCAAGTGCATCCGTGTTGCCAACCCGTCCGACCGAGACCACCACGCGGTCAAATCGCTCAACTTCGCCCCTGATCGGCACCACCATCGCTCCATCAACGCTCGGCCCCACCTCCAACACATCCTCTCCGAGCCGCATCCGAATGCCCGATCGACCAATGTCCTCGACCACCAGGTCCACCATCTCCGAATCGCACTCTTCCAGCAGGCGGTGACGGCGGTCAAAGAGCGTCACTTCCACGCCAGTTGTCGCCAAGAGCGTCGCCGCTCTCAAACCGTCCCGGCCAGCGCCCACCACTGCTACGCGGTTGGTTCCCGCAGCACGCTCGAAAGAATCGGCGTCCAGTACACGGTCATGATCCACCAAAAACGATGACGGCACCCAGGGGCGACTGCCCGTTCCAATCACCACCGTCTCGGCCGACACCGCATACGATTCACTCGCCGATACGATCTCGAGTTCGCCGGCACCCAGCAGACGCGGCATCCCTGTCAACACGCGGACCTGTTCGTTGCCAACAGGATCACCGTTCCCCACTCCGGGCATGACCAGCACCACCCGGGCTCCCCGCGCAGCCGCCTCATGAGCCAGGTCGTTGCCAGGCCCATCTCCACCAACGACCGCCAAGTCCCAACGTTTTTCTTCACTCATCGACATCGCCCGTCTCCACGACCCACTGGGCCGGTTTGCGTCTTTGAGACAATCAGATCGCGCGGCACGGACACCCCTGAGCCGCAGCTGATTTATGGAACAAGAAACCGATCAGGAAAAATAAAAAGAGTCGGCAGAACAGGTTGACAGGGCAAGATACATGCGTTGATTCCGGTAATCCGGGTCAGGAGGAATCAACGGACAATTAACGCAAGCGCATACTAAAAAATGACTTACGTCATTTTCTATCCGGAAAATTGGCTATTCCGGCTCGTAGGGTCCACCATCAGGAAGCAACGGCTCCAGGGGACACCCCTCGCACTTGGGCCTCGGTCCGCAGCGAGATTGACCAATCCAATTGACCAGGAGGTCAATCTGCCGCAGTGGAATACCGGACACCTCAGACGAGTGCCCAAACAGGTGCTGCCACTCGTCGTATTCTGATTCCAGCCCGCTCCAGCCATGACGGCAACCAACCCGGAGCGCTGAGCGGGACAATGGCATTGTGGGGACTTCCAGGACCACCAGTAGGATCCGATCGACCAGTTCGTGCCCGATCCCTCGAATGGCTGTCAGTTCCTCACGTCGTCGTTGGTGATCGTCTCGCCAGGCTTCTTCGGGATCGTCTCCTGGCCACCATGCAGCCAGCCCCAGCAACGCAGATGCACGTCTTGAATCTCGCCCCGTCTTCTTCAAAGTCTCTTGCAGAACCTCGAGGGGCAGGTCGACCAGTTCCTCGGCCCGATCGAGTGGGATGGCTTCTTCGCCATCCGGTTTGGATTTTTCCGGACCGGCGACAACGTCAACCAGCGTAGAAAACCGTCCTGGCAATTCGACGTTCTGGGCTTGCTCTCCGATCTCGGCGACCTCTCGCAGCCTCTGGAGGGCCTCACCCAGTCGTTCCGTGCTCATACATCACTCTCCGCGACACCTGCGAACTTCTGGACGCGCCCATGATGTCGGTGACGTCACAGTCGAGCAACCTTGGGTCGACGGCTTGCCGTGCCCACCACCGGATCGGTAAACAAGGACTCCATGAAGTTATGGGAATTCTGGATCGATGTCGGTGGCACGTTCACCGATTGCATGGCCTGTTCGCCCACGAACGACCTTGTCCCGCGCAAGGTGCTCAGTTCGGCAGTCACCAAGGGCCAGGTCGGGGACGTCACCGGTACCGATCGCATTGTCGATCCGGCGAGGATCGGTGACCCTCCCGGTTTCTGGATCGGCTACCCTCTGCGTTGCCTCGACTCGGCCGGCCAACCATTGGTCCAGGCCACAGTCACCGATTTCGATACGGACACCGGGCGTCTCGCGCTCAACCAGGCACTGCCCGGCACAATCGAACCCGGAATGGCCTATGAACTGGTTTCCCCCGAGGAGGCCCCGATCCTGGTGATCCGTCTCATCCTGGGTTTGCGACTGGACGAGCCGATTCCGGACGTTTCGGTGCGGTTGGGGACAACCCGCGGGACCAACGCCCTGCTGACGCGAGAGGGAGCCCGCACGGCACTGATCACGACTCGCGGATTTGCCGACGTGCCGTTGATCGGCAACCAGGATCGTCCCCGGCTCTTCGACCTCACCATCCGAAAACCCCAACCGCTCTTCGAACGAGTCATCGAGGTCGACGAACGGATCGACGCAGACGGCCAAGTGCTGCAAGCCCCTGAACTGGAACCGGTCCAGGAAGCTCTCGCCCAGGCTCACAGCGACGGAATCGAGTCGGTCGCCATCTGCCTGCTGCACTCTTTCGCCAACAGCAGCCACGAGGAACAGGTCGAGAAAACGGCGCGAACCGCCGGATTCACCGAGATCAGTCGGTCCAGTCGTCTGTCGCCATTGATCAAGATCGTCAGTCGCACCGACACGACGCTGGTTGACGCCTACCTGAACCCAATCCTCCGCCAGTATGTCAGCCGACTCCGGAAGTCTCTCGGAACAAGTTCCCTGAAGATCATGACCTCAGCTGGCGGCCTGGTCGACGCCGACCGCTTCGTCGGCAAGGACAGTATCCTTTCGGGACCCGCCGGAGGCGTGATCGGTTTTTCTCGGGTCGCCGAACAAGCCGGGTTTGATCGTTCGATCGGATTCGACATGGGAGGCACCAGTACGGACGTCTCCCGGTACGACGGCAGCTACGAACGCGAATTTGAAACCACCAAGGCGGGAGTCCGCATCGTCTCACCAATGCTGGCAATCGAAACGGTCGCTGCCGGTGGTGGGAGCGTCTGTGATTTCGACGGCGTCAAGCTCGCCGTCGGCCCGGCCAGTGCCGGTGCCGACCCCGGTCCGGCCTGTTACGGTCGTGGCGGCCCCTTGACCGTCACCGACCTCAACGTCCATCTCGGACGAATCCTCCCGGACAGATTCCCGTTCCCGTTGGACACGCAGGCAGTCACCTCCCGCCTGGAATCGCTCTGCGACCGCATTGCCGAATCCCCAATGGGCCGACGCTACACGCCCACCGAACTCGCCGAGGGATTTCTCCAGATCGCGATCGCCAACATGGTTCGCGCCATCCGCAACATCTCAGTCGCTCGAGGTTACGACCCCTCCGACTATGTGCTGGTGACATTTGGTGGTGCTGGCGCCCAGCACGCCTGTGCCATTGCCAGGGAACTGGGCATTCGAGACGTCCTGGTCCACCCCTACGCCGGGATTCTCAGTGCCTACGGGATGGGCCTGGCCGATGTCAGGCGGTTTGCCCAGCAAAGCGTGTTGCGTCCTTACGATCCCCAGACAATCCAGGACCTCGAGAGCGTCTTTCAGGAACTGGAGGATGAGGCCACACGGGAGGTGCAGGACGAGGGGATCCCTGGTGATCGGATCGGAAAGCCACGACGAACCCTGGAAATCCGCTACCAGGGTGTCGAAGCAGCGATTCCCGTCCCCTGCCCCGAGACTGGAGACTACGCCGCCAGTTACAACGAACTTCACCAGCAACTCTACGGGTACACCCACGATGGCCGGCCACTGGAAATCACAGCGGCACGGGTGGAAGTTGTTGGCACCACGGCCGATCCACCGCTGGCAACGACTTCCCCGGTTTCCCGGACACCCGTGCCCGCACAGACCCAGGCGGTTGTCTTCGACGCGAAATCCCTGGACACCAACGTGTTCCTCCGAGAGGAACTCCGCCCGGGCGACGAGTTCACCGGACCAGCCATCATCTGCGAATCCACATCGACAGTCGTCATCGAACCGGGTTACACGGCCAGGATCACCGAACGCAACGAGGTGTTGATCCGCCAGGATTCCCAGGCCCGGGGGATTGCCAACGTCTCGACCGAGGCCGACCCCGTGATGCTGGAGATCTTCAACAATCTCTTCGCGTCGATCGCTGAACAGATGGGACTGACACTCCAAAAAACCAGCTTCTCGACCAACGTCAAGGAACGACTCGACTTCAGTTGTGCGATCTTTTCGGCCACCGGAGACCTGGTCGTCAACGCTCCGCATATCCCGGTACACCTCGGGGCAATGGGTGAAACAGTCAAACGGATCCTTTCGGACAATCCGGACATGTCGCCCGGCGACGTGTTCGTCACCAACGATCCCTACCGGGGTGGGTCCCATCTCCCGGATGTCACAGTGGTCACACCGGTTCATCATCACGAGGATGGACGGTTGCTGTTTTTCACCGCCAGCCGGGCTCATCACGCGGAGATTGGCGGCATCGTGCCCGGCAGCATGCCACCATTCTCCAGGAGTCTCGGAGACGAGGGGGTGCTGATCCGGAATTTCCGTCTGGTCGACCGGGGAGCATCCCGGGAAGACGCACTTCGAGAACTGCTCGCATCGGGACCGCATCCCAGCCGCAACGTGCCGGAAAACCTCGCAGATGTTTCGGCTCAAGTTGCGGCCAACAACAGCGGGGTCGTCCAACTCGGCCAGTTGGTCCAACGGTATTCGCTGGAAGTCGTTGCGGCCTACATGGGGCATATCCAGCAGGCGGCATCCGAGAAGATGCGACTGGCCCTGGGAGAAATCCCCGACGGGACTTACAACCGCACCGACCATCTCGACAACGGGTCACCGATCACGGTGTCGATCGCCATCGCCGGAGAAAACGCCGAGGTCGATTTCTCCGGCACCGGCCCCGTGATGGACTCCAATCTCAACGCCAATCGTGCCATCGTCACGGCCGCCTGCCTGTATGTCTTTCGCTGCCTCATCAACGAGGACATCCCACTCAACAGTGGCGTGCTGGAACCGGTCACGATCCGCCTGCCCGAGTGCCTGCTGAACCCACCCGAACACGAGGACCCCTCGCGGAGCGCCGCGGTGGTCGGCGGGAATGTCGAAACCAGCCAGCGGGTCGTCGACACACTGCTGGGTGCCCTGGGCGTGGCTGCAGCCAGCCAGGGGACGATGAACAATCTGACATTCGGTGACGAGACATTCGGATATTACGAGACGATTTGCGGGGGAGCGGGTGCGACGCCTGCCGCGGCCGGCACCGATGCGGTCCACACCCACATGACCAACACGAGATTGACTGATGTCGAGGTGATCGAACGGCGGTACCCGGTGCGGGTGCACGAGTTCTCGATCCGGACCGGATCCGGCGGGGCTGGTCGTTTTCCCGGCGGCAGCGGCATCGTCCGACGTATCGAGTTTCTGCGGCCGCTGTCCGTTTCGATCCTCTCGGAACGCCGTGGCCCGTCGGCCCCCTTCGGTCTCGACGGCGGAGAACCGGGGCAACTCGGGCAGAACCTGCTTCAGCCCTCTGGCACATCCGATCAGCAGGATCTCGGCGGCAAGGTCCAACTCGACGTCAACACCGGTGACGTGCTGACGATCCGAACCCCCGGTGGTGGTGGTGTTGGCCTGGCCGATGTCCCGGACGCCGGGAAGCGGTGACGTGACTGGCAAGCCGCCCGGAAGCCCCCTACCATACGCCTCGTTGACTCCCCTCCCCCGACTCATCACTCAGCTAGCGAGCACCAGATGACCGAAAATCGCCGCGGCGAAGTGGACCAGGCGCTGGAAGGCGTCGATTTCGAAACAACCGACTACCAGGTTGAACTCCAGACAACCCTGGGGCCAATCACGCTCGACCTCTGGCCAGACATCGCTCCCGGCCACTGTCGCAACCTGATCGGATTGACCAAGATCGGCTACTACGATGGCATCGTCTTTCATCGAGTGATCGCTGGCTTTGTCGCCCAGGTGGGCTGCCCGCAGGGCACCGGAACCGGTGGACCGGGATACACGATCGACGCCGAGTTCAACGACCGGCTGCACGAGGCCGGGGTCTTGTCGATGGCTCGCACCAGTGACCCCAACTCCGCCGGCAGCCAGGTGTTCCTCTGCCTGGACCGTGTCCCTCACCTGGACCGCCAGTACACCGCCTTCGGAAAGACGGCCGATGACCAGAGTCTCGAAACGCTGTTGACGATCGGGCGACTTGCCACCGATGGGCAAGATCGACCGCTCGAAGAGGTGCGAATCGAGTCGGGACGGGTCATCGAGTCGCCGCGTTGAGCACGTCGCCAACATGGACGACGCCACCGGTGACCACCCTGGCGCAGATGCCGCCGTGACCGTTCATGGCGTTGTAGCCACCGGTCCCGAGATTCAATTCCATCCGCTCGCACGGCTCGCACGGGCCAGTGCCCTCCAGAACCGTCTCTCCGAGTTGGAACGTCCGATCCTGCAATGCCAGCAGGTTGATGCCGCTGACAACGATGTTGCGACGCAGCAGCGCCGGGTCAATGGCATCTCGCCCCAACAGCGCCGCCACGGTCGCCAGGTGCTCGTGCTGGATCAGTGTCACCTGGCGGTCGGACTCACCGGAGACGGCATGGTGCTCGCCGTCGATTCCGCTCCCGGGCTCCAACCGACACTCCGGGACAGACACGACATCCCGTGTCGGCTGATCCGCTCCACCGATCCACTCGACTCGCCCGGCACGAGGGAATTGTCCGTCCATCAGCAGCCCTCTCTTTCGCTGTCTCGAACCACGCAAATCACGCGAATCAATAAACCGCCTGACCCGTCGGGCACATCCTAGACCGACAGTGCCTTCTGTGGAAGCAACACGCTCGCCAGTCGGGTTCCCACCCCGTTAGACTGTCCCCATGTCCGCCGAACCCGCTCCCGTACCCAAGACACCCGAGGACGTCCGACAAGCGTGTCGCGACGGCAACTGGACTGGTCACACCGCCGGCCTGGCTCCCGGTTACGCTCAGGCGAACCTGGTGATCCTGCCCACCGAGTACGCCGGCGACTTCCACACGTTCTGTCTCCGCAATCCCAAGCCGTGCCCACTGCTGGAGGTGACCCAACCGGGCATCCCGACCCCGGCCCGGATTGCCCCGTCGGCCGATATCCGTACCGACGTTCCCCGCTACCGCGTCTGGGAACACGGTGAGGCCGTCGATGAACCAACAGACGTTCTGTCGCTCTGGCGGGACGACCTGGTTGGCTTCCTGATCGGGTGCTCATTCACCTTCGAGGCGGCGTTGATGCGAGACGGGCTGGAGGTGCGTCACCAGGTCCGTGGGACCAATGTGCCCATGTTTCGCACGTCGATCGAATGTGAAGCGGTGGGTCCTTTCGCCGGAGAACTGGTGGTGTCGATGAGACCCTACAGCCCGGCCGACGTGGTGCGTGCCGTGGAAGTCACCTCGCAGTTTCCCCAGGTCCACGGATCCCCCATTCACGTGGGCCTGCCGGAACTCCTGGGAATTGACGATATCGCCCACCCGGACTTCGGTGACGCGGTTCCTGTCGGGGACGATGAACTGCCGGTTTTTTGGGCCTGTGGAGTCACACCCCAGGCGGTGCTGGAATCCGCACGAGTCCCCTTCGCGATCACTCACGCCCCCGGCTGCATGTTTGTCAGCGACGTCCGCGACGACCAACTCGAATCCGACGCCCCCTGATCGAGCCATCGGCATGGCCCCGGTGGCGTCCAACGCAATCCCCCGGCTCCTTCTCAGCGAGGCCGGAGTGCAGTTTCCCGGTCTTTTTTCCTCCGACACGTTTGAGAACCGGTATCGCCATCGGTAGGATGCGTGCATTAACCGCAGACTCGGGAGGCGAGTCCGTGTTTGGCAACTGTTGAGGAGAGTGAAGTCCATGCAGGACCGAAACGATCAAAAACGCAACGGGCCAGACTTCAGTCGTCGTGATTTTCTGAAGGGTTCAGCTGCTGCCGCGACCGCCACGGCGGTTGCCACGCAGGGCCCCGAGGAAGCGGCGGCCGCCAATCTGAAGACCAACGTCTTCGCGGCGACCGCTCAAAACGTGACACTGAACGTCAACGGCAAGAATCACACCGTCAAGGTCGAGCCGCGGGTCACACTGCTGCACGTCCTGCGGAACAGTCTGAACCTGACCGGTTGCAAAGAGGTGGACGAACGGTCCGCCGACGGCGCCGACACGGTGATGATCGACGGCAAGGCTGTGCTCGCCGGTAGCCGCCTGGCCATCGAATGCGAGGGCAAAAAAATTCGCACCGTCGAATCCCTGCGGCAGGGCGACAAGGTTGACGAGGTCGTCTCGGGCTTCGTCAAACACGACGCCATGCAGTGCGGCTTCTGCACACCGGGCTTCGTGGTCGCCACACGGGTCTTTTTGGACAAGAACCCCAAGGCGTCTCTTGGTGACATCCAGAAGGGCCTGGGCGGCAATATCTGCCGTTGCGGTACCTACCAGGGCATCACGTCATGTGCCCTCGAGATCTCGAAGGGAGGCAAGTGAGCCATGGCAGAACGCAAAGTTGCCTGGAAAGCCCGCAAGGACAACTCCCTGATCGGGAGCGATATCACGCGGATCGACGGCATTGAAAAGGCCTCCGGACACGCCAAGTACGCTGCGGACATCAATTCGGCCGGCACCCTCTACGCCCGGTTGTTGACGTTCAAGGGCGGTGCTGCGGTCGTGAAGACCATCGACACGGCCGATGCCGAGAAGACTCCCGGTGTCCGCGCCGTGCACGTCTTCAACGGTGCCGGAAAGGAAGTCCGCTGGGATGGGACAATCGTGGCCGCGGTGGCTGCGGACACTCCCGAACAGGCCGAAGATGGCGTACGGGCCATCAAGGTCACCTACGAAACCAAGCCCCACTGGGTCGACGAGGAGGACCTCGCAGGTGCCACCAAGGCCATGCGGACCAAGCCACTTGGCGACAACTCGAAGGGCGAAGTGGATGCGGCTCTGAAAGCAGCCAAGCATGTCCACACGGGCTACTACGGGATCGCCACCATCTCGCACATGTGCCTGGAGCCACACGGTTCCCACTGCGAATGGGATGGTGAGGACAAGCTCAACGTCCACCTCTCGACGCAAAACGTCTCGGGCACTGGCGGTCAGTTTGCCGGTCCACTGGGACTGGATGCCAGCAATGTCTCGATCACCTGCAACTACATTGGAGGTGGGTTCGGATCGAAGTTCGCTGCCGATGAATGGGGACTGGCCTGTGCCCAACTCTCCAAGAAGGCCGGAAAGCCGGTCCGGTTGATGCTGGATCGGGCCACGGAATTGAAGATCGCGGGCACCCGACCGAGTGGATTTGCCAAGGTCACAATTGCAGCCGATGCCGAAGGCAATATCACCGTCTGGGACAGCCACCACTGGGGCACCAGCGGAATCGCCGGCAGCACGATCGCGCTGGGGCAGTTGCCCTATTGCTTCGACGGCATTCCCAACCGCAACCGCAAGGCGACGGGAATCTCGACCAACACGGGCCCCAACCGGGCCTGGCGAGCGCCCCCGCACCCCCAGTTGTGTGCAGTCACCGACACGGTTATCGACGACCTGGCAGCCAAGATGGGTGCCGACAGCTACGACATCTTCCTGAAGAATCTCGACAAGACGAAGAAACCAGACGTCTACGCCGAGGAGATGAAGATTGGGGCGAAGCTGATCGACTGGAAGGCCAAGTGGCACGCCCATGGCAAGGGCGGCGGTGGAGCCCAGAAACGTGGGCTGGGCATGGCCCTGCACCAGTGGGGCGGCCGCGCCGGAGCCACGACCTGTACCGTCAAGGTGCACCCCGATGGGGCGGTCGAGACCTTCCTGGGCAGCCAGGACCTGGGTACCGGTACCCGCACCGTGATCGCGATCACGCT